>JAEEGL012291809.1_pt1 | contig 17625 bp, 13 predicted proteins | sample 9134231 | NCBI WGS metagenome assembly JAEEGL01 (sample SAMN16246548, study PRJNA631951) | gut metagenome | biome: gut microbiome; feature: rumen; material: fiber-attached | host: Bos | place: Iran: Karaj | collected 2018-10 | reverse complement strand
TTTCTATCAAGGTAAGATCGAAACTGAGGATGGTATCATCTATGCCGACCAGCAGCAGGCTCAGCCAGTGGTGGACGGTGACCCGGAAGATGACACTGCAGACCCCTAATTTCTGACAACTGAATCATGACAGACGAGAGAACATCCATCGATATGAGGGGAACACTGAGCGAATTGACGTTCCCTAAGGTCGGTGAGGGTTCTCTCGTCGTCGATATTCCACAGAAGCAAAGCAAGGTGCTGCAAAAGGACTTGTTTGCCGTGAACAAGCGCAAGTCGTGGGATAAGACTGTGGAGGCTCGTTGCGACTTCACTTATAAGCTGAGTCTGACTCGCCGCTCTGACGTTGATTTCATCTCCATCTGGAAGAAGTCGGTCTATGGACGCACACTCACGGACATCAAAGGTGATCCTGATATGGTCACCTTCTTTGCTGATAATATTACTCCTGTAATAAGTGAGACGCTGGGCTACCATCTTGCAGATGGCTCGTGGGCAATATGTACATCTCCTAAGCGAAGGCATAAGGAAAAGAACTTTGCAACGCTGATAAGTGAGCGTATAGCTGCCTCACTTGGGATTCCTTTCTATGAGGATGTGGCTCTGTGTCACAGCAAGCAACGAGTGAACGCAGTATTTGAGCTTAACAATCTACCAAAAGAGAGCAATATTATCGTGTTTGACGACTTCGTAACGACAGGAATGACTCTGGCTGGGATGAAGAAGCTGCTCTCCTCTCTGGGAAAGAATGGAGTTTATTTTAGTTGTATCAATAACAAGTTATAATACTGATAGTTATAAAAATATTTTGGAAACATTGGAACATTTTGGAATATGAATAATGAATTTACCGAAAGAGTCCAAAAGTGGCTGGATACGCCTGAATCGGAACGTGACTATAATGAGGGAGCAATGCTTCTGCTCAAACTCACAGGCAACCAGATAATGTACCGCAATCTGACGATGCGACGCACTCGTCAAAGTGAGGAGTTTATAGTATATCAGCTGAAACGTCGGTTGAAATTCAGACTGGCTCAATTGACCCACGAACAGGTGGAACAGATGCAGCGTCAAGTGGATGGCATAGTACAAAAGCGACAACTTGAAAAGAAGGAATCTGCACCTGCTTCGGAGTTTAAGGCTGGCAAGCGTGCTGACCACGATGAACTCCCTGATGAGATCCAGGCTCTCTATGTCGAGAACCTCTCCATCGTCCAGAAGATGCGCGAACTGCATCTGAAGCTGAGATCGCTTTCTCTTGATAACACACCTTGCCCTGACAGTGAGAGGTACCCATTCCTCAAAGAGCTTATCTCGCTCGATAAGAAACTACACTCTAATTGGGAAATCTATGACCATTACACCGGTGCAGATGGTGAGCAAGTCCTTACAGAGGACTTGCGTGAGCAAAGCAAAAAGGCGGTGAATCTTATTAACCTTAATAAGAACCGCTATGTCAAGAAGCCCACGGAGGAACTTAAGGCTAAGATCCTCTCGTGGTATGAACAGGTGATCAGTCCTACTGACAAACTCACAAATGAGTTGAAAGATATTGGTATCCTTGAATGAGACGCAATGCGGACATAGGAGATTATCTGAAGCCGATACGTGAAAAACCGTATCAGGCTTATCTCTCTAATGCCTTGCAAGTGGCGGATATTCTCGACTGGGTACTGAAGCAGCTTGGGAAGTCGGAGGTGTGGCAGACTTCATTCTCTATCTCAGAGGAGTTTATTCGACGGCTATATTTCATCGAGAAGTCGGGGCTTGTAACCAAGTTTAATCTGGTTCTAGATCACAAAGCAACCAATAAGACTCTGAAGCTATGGGCGTTCATTACGCAGGTAATTGACACAACTTATCTTGCAGACAACCACAGCAAGGTGCTGCTGGTCAAAAGTGAGCATGGCGAGATGGTGAGTATCATAACATCACAGAACCTAACACGTGGTAACAGGTGTGAGAGTGCAGTGATAACAACAGATAACGATATATTCAACACTCTACATTCTCAAATTCAAGATTTAATAACTAACCATTCAGTTCCTCTCAATGACTTATTCGCTACGCGCATTCTTGGCGGCGCCTCAACATAGTTCATGCAAGCATGCTTCTGTATTCGGCTTGCACAAGAATTCAGAAAAAGAAGTTTGATTATGGAATATACAGATAAAGAGTTAGAGCAGGTTGAGCAGTATGCATCAATATATCTGAAAATATCAGACATGGCAGTGATTCTTGGAGTCCCTGCAGAGTCGTTGCGCTCAGACATCGCTGACCATAACACGGAGGTTAGTCTGCGCTATCGGCGTGGGAAAGCGGCTTCAAAAGTGAAACTGCTGCATCAGGAGATGATGCTGGCGCAGGTGGGCTCGCCACTTGCCATTGAGAATACACACAGAAATCTATTGGATATGGAGGACGATGAATAATGGCACAGCTTAGCACATTAGATGTATGTAGGCAGGACTTGTTTACGGCCAAATCTGAACTCGAATTGCGCTACACGGACATGGTGGTGGCACGCATCATGCGCATACGTGAGGAATATAACTGGTTCCTATCTAATCCTGACGCTAAAGACCGACAGTTCGTAGAGAATGCCATGGCTCGGTTTGGCATCGAGAAGTCAGCGGCATACTCTGACCTCAAAGTGGTGAAAGCTCTGCTGCCACACCTTGCATCTGCGTCTCGTGACTTCCACCGCTACCGCTATAACGAGATGATTCTTGAAACATTCCAGATGGCGAAGAAGCGCAAGGACACAAAGACGATGGAGAAGGCTGCTTCGTCATATGCCAAGTTCAACCGTGTGGATTTGGAGGATGAGCAGGTGGTGCCATACGATATGATTGTGGTGCAGCCGTTTACGGCAACGGATGATCCGACAGTATTAGGAATCAAACCAATCCCGAACATTCGTGAGAAGATTCGGACGCTGTTGAACAAATACCGGGCAGAGAATATCGACATCGAGGACATAGAGTTTGAGGAGGCTGACCTTGAAGAGGCAGATCTCTTTAATGTGAAGGAACAGGAAGATGGCGAACCAGAAGAGGATATACTTTAACACGCCACAAAGGTTGACGCAACTGATTGGCGCCAATACAACAGTGATAGTGGCTGGGCGACGCACAGGAAAGACGGACAGCATAGCTTCTCCTTTCGTGCTTCGTAATATGCAGAGGATGCCTGGTTCTACTGGCGGCATAGTAGTGCCGACGTATAAGCATGGTCTGACAAATACCATTCCTGGCTTGTTGGCTGCATGGAAAAGATGGGGTTTTATTAATGGCATTCACTATGTGATTGGTCGGAAACCGCCTAAATCGTTCGGGAAACCAATAATCGAACCTGCGGAATATGAGCATGTGATATCGTTCTATAACGGCTCGTGTGCCATCCTTATCTCTCAGGACAGACCAGGAAGTTCGAACTCGTTGACTCTCTCTTGGCTGCTGATAGATGAGGCGAAGTTCATTGACTATGAACGTTTGAAGGATGAGACACTGCCAGCTAATGGAGGCATCAAGTCATACTTCGGACAGCATTCTTACAATCACTCTGTGATGATTCTCTCGGATATGCCACAGACGCAGAAAGGTTCGTGGTTTCTCCACTATAAGGATAAGATGGATCCCGAACTGATTGAGGCCATAAAGGGAACTGTCTATGAGATTTGGAAGGTAAAGGAACGTGTACGCTCCTTTAAAGAGAAAGGCTTTGATGTTCCAAACTATCTGAGAAAGTACATTCGTAGGCTGGATCGCAACCTGAACCGCATGAGGTCAGTTGCGGTATACTACAAGGAATACTCATCAATAGAGAATCTTCAGCTGTTGGGAGAATCATACATCAAGCAGATGAAGCGTGACCTGACTCCTAAGACTTTTCAAACTTCGATTCTTTGTCAAAGAATAGGTATTGCCAAGGATGGATTTTACTCCAGTATGCGTGAAGGTCATAAATATAATGCTAGTGACTTCGATTATCTGGATAGCTTGGGCTATGAATTCGACCCATTGCAGGTAGACAGCAGAGCAGATAAGGACGTAAATAGTCTTGCTCCTATCTGCATAGGCATGGACTATAACGCAAACATCAACTGGATAGTGGCTGGACAGCCTGATGGCCGTAGGCTGAATGTGATAAAGTCGTTTTACACGAAGTTTGAAAGGAAGATTCCAGCACTTATTGATGACTTCTGCCGTTACTATGCCCACCACGAGAACAAGACAGTGGTGTATTACTACGACAGCACGGCTCTTGGTGGCAACTATGCCGTGAATGAGCAGGACTTTCATTGGGTGGTGTGCCATGAGTTTGAACGACATGGTTGGCAAGTAGAGGATATAAACCTTGGGAATCCCATGCGTCATGATGAGAAATATCTTCTGATTAATCAAGGCTTCGCTGGGAAGCAGAGGCTGATGCCGTTCTTCAACCGTCAAAATAATGATGACTTGATACTGGCGATTCAAACGGCTGGAGTCACAAGAGGACGGAATGGATTTCGCAAGGATAAAGGTGGAGAAAAACTTGCAGAAACGGAGGAAGATCTGCTACAGCATCGCACCGATGGAACAGATGCTTTTGACACTCTTTATATCGGTTGTGAGAAATTTCCTTATAGAGATAGTTTTGGTATAAATTCCAGCGGTGTCCTATAAATTTGAGTAGTAAAGAGATGACACGTTCGTGTCATTTTTTTCACTTTTCATGATAATGCAAAAAGTTACGCAAAAGGTATTGTGTTATTTCGCTTGTGGATTGCCTTTTTGAAGTGTGAAAAGGCATCATTTTGTTTCACAAAAAAAGAAATTTATATGGATAAAATTGAATTTATCCCTCAGCCCCATGCGTCTAAACTGTGCGCTGGTGTGCTGAAACTTGTGCATTCAGATGCACAACTTGAAAAGTTCGACTGTGTGTATATCTATGCGGACGAACAAGTATTAAATTCAGAACGCTCGATTGAGCAGATACAAATGCTGAGAAACCAACAACTCTTTGGCGTTCTACCTAATTTGCTGCCAACAAAAGCCGTTATAGGTTATGTGGTGGTTTCATGTCTAATCAAGTTTGAGGGCAATAATCTTATGAGGCACGGATTTCTCTATGAGGTCAAGGAGGCTTATGTGTTCGATAAACCCATGTATGTGTCTAAAGAGCAAGCATTAATCTTGGCAGAGACTGTTTCTTTCAAAGGAATTCCTTCTCATTTTGTTCTGTCCTCATCAATTGATGGTGACAATGGCATTTTGTCATTTCCTGTGTCCAATGAGGTGTTTTTCTCATTGAAAGAAGGAAGTGAGATACAGCTAGAGGTCTCTTATGATGTGACGAAAGCTATCTTCGACAAAGATGGCAAAATGAAAGATTTTAGTAGCTTCCAGATCTACAATGGAAATCACGTGAAACGCTTTGAATGGAACTATAGGTGTTGTGTCGATTATGACACTGATGAGCAAGGTGATCTTGTTTTCTATAAGAGTGACGCCCCATTAGGGAAAGTTTCTCGTCAAGTGTTACGCCTTTTATGTTCTAATAAGCGATGATTGTTATTGATTACTAAATTTTTGTAAAAATGTCGTGCCAAAAGCAATATTGACACGACATATATAATTAATGTGTATTGTTCTTATTCGATTTCTTTATTGTCACGATAGAGATTTAAAAACTCTTCCATATTTTTCATTTTAAGTTTTCTTGCTACTTTCACTTTTTTATTTGTTACAGAAGCAAGATTCTTGTATTTCATACATATCATGATTCCTTGTCTTGGAAATTTCCAACAACAAAGAGCTATAATAAATAAATCATCATCTTTCAAGATGCCATCTGATATATCTTGAGCCTTGATAAGAATATTATTAAAGAATTCATTTGTAATCATATATAAATTTGTCCAATAAGAATGTCTCTTGGAGAAATGGTTTGGCAATGTCATTGTTGAGTTGAAAACCTTACTAAATGTCTCTGAATCACAACTTGCATAAGAAAGCAGTTCACGAACTACATTTATTTGCTCTTTAATGACAGTTTTCATCTCATCTGAGCGCTTCTCTTTCTCTTCCAATTCAAGTATTTGTTTATTTAAGTCCTCGCGTTCTTGATGACTTAAAACAATAGATTTGTTTGCATCATCAATCTCGTTCTTTAATTTTGACACTTGTGTTTCTGATGCAATTATCGAATTTATGTATTCTTGTTTTATTATGTTCAATTTATTATCATATTGGTTTATGGTCTCTTGCATTTTGTTTAAATCCTCAAGTGAAGAGGCAAGATCAGCATTTATCAACTCATTCTCCATTTCTTTCATTTTTAGTTTCTGGCGATAACGAATAGTGAACAATAGAAGAATAAGTGAAATAATTGCTATTGTTGCAATTGTTAATAGTGAGGTTTTCAGTTCTGAATTTAATTTGGCATTCTCAAGTTCAAACTTTTGAGTGTCATACTTCTTTTCGACTTCTCGTAAACGATGATTAAGACCTCCAATTAAGACTGAATCAGCTAGTGTTCTTGATTTATCATAATACATGCGCGATAAATCATCATTATGTTTCGCTTTTTCAATTTCTGAGGCAGCATCAAAATATGTGATGCTATCAACATAATCATTCATTGCTGGGGAATTATGTAAATAGAATTCAGCGGAGTCAACAATTCCAAGTTTTGCGTAGCATAATGCAAGATTGTGATATGCCCCAGGACTAATAGATACATTCCCTAGTCTTTGGGAATCAATGAGTAGGTCTTTGGCTTTTTTATAATCATGTTCTATTTCTGAATATAGCAGAGACTTAATATATAAATTAGAGAATTCCATATATTCATCTAATTCGTTTTTGGAATTTTTAATACCTAAGTTTATGAAATAAAGAGCACTATCTTTCATGTTAGGTTTACTGCTATAAAGTCTTCCTATTTCTGTTATACAGATTAGTTCATAATGCTTGTCATTTAATGTTTGATATAATGGTAGGGCTTCTTTAAGTTTTGCTAATGCAATTGTTTTTGCTCCAAGATGTTGATTTTGATATAGTAATCCTAGTCTCATCTTTGCAAAAGCCTTATTCTGCAAGTCATTCTTGTCAGCAACGTCATCTGCTTTGTGATAACATTCGACTGCTTTCTCGAGATTGCCAAGTTCTTCATTTACACAACCTTGATAAATTAGAGAACGAGTGTATTTTTCTTTGAAATTTGAATTTTTGTAATAATTTACAGCAAAATCTATTGTTGTGTCAGTTGTTGCAACAATGTAATTCTTATAATCAGCTTGCGTCTTTAATAATGAATAATACGCTTTGTCTTGGTCACTCAAATTACTTGCATCAATTGTACTAATCTTTTTTAAAGCAGATTCATACTGCTTTTGAAAAAGGAGTGTATCAATTTGAACTAATTCTTTATTTGCTTCTCCTTTCTTGCAACCGATAAAGATGTTTACTGAAAAAAACAATAATACAATACAATATAACCCCCTTTTATTATTAATCATAGTTCTAATATTTGATGATTATTATTTAAATTTCCCACAAAGATAAGTTATTATTATCAATATATGATATGTTCTAATGATTTTTTTGAAAGTTTTATCATGGTTCATTCAATCGTTTTATATGTCTCAACATGTCTATTCTTAGTATGATAGTTAATGAAAGTTAAATGGGGGGGGGTAAATTTAACAAATACGAAAATGGTTTACTTGTGGTTTAATTTTAATTTTTGTAATCTATTAATAATTAAATATATAACACTTTTTAGGTTTAGGTGAAAAATCGTGAAAAATCAAAATTTTAATACTTTTTTAGCCTAATTTTGTGGCGAGATTTTTACAAAAACAATAATGCTATGAGACGAAAATTTTTATGTTTTTTGATTTTGTGTTTTGGTGTTACTTTTTGTGTTTTAGCAGACAATCAGCCGAAACAAGAAGTAGTAATGACAAAACAAGGACAAGGGTATCATAATGAGATTGTCCCAGAGGTGACTTATGATCCAGAAGAGAACACAATCTCTGTTGAATTTGAGGCGGAAGGCTCATTCACCCTTATCGTGAGAGACGCAGGTGGACAGGTTCTACATTCTGCTCCAGTTGTAACAAACGGCAATTCATATTCTTATGATGTGAATTTGCTTCCTGAAAACTACTATGTTATAACCATTACATCAGTTGACGATGGTTACATTGGAGTTTTAGAGACTGAGACTGAATAAGCGCTCCATCTTTTAACTACTTTATTTTTTACTAGTTTCTTCTATGGGGTTGCCCTCTTATATAATTATAGGTGGGCAACTCCCAAGAAGACAAAAGATTAAGATTATGGCAAGACGTTTATCTCCATTAATAATTATTGCTATTAGTACTTTGTCCTTGTGGGGACAAAGCACAGAGTCATATTATCCAGATGACTATTCAATCATTCCACCATCGCCAGAGGTGGCTTCGCTTATGAAGTCTTTAGATATCCCAGTGTCACCTTTTACTGGACAGCCGGATATAACAATTCCAATCTATACAATAAAAGAAGGAAACTTAGTTGTGCCAATTACTCTTAATTATCACGGCGGAGGAATAAAGGTAAATGAATTGCCTGGATTTATTGGCATGGGATGGTATCTGAATGCTGGTGGTTGTATATCAAGAAGTGTTCACGGCTTGCCTGATGAACTGAATAAGGAGCCGTTGCACGGTCTGTTTCATTTAACACAAAATGAACAAAAAATGCGCGATTCAACTTTGGCAAAAATAGACATATATAATCCTATTCAGTTTTACAGTTATGCTTTACCTTCCAGATATTGTAATGCCTTCAATGCTGGAAGGGTTGATATGGCAAATGACATATTCAACTTCAATTTTCTTGGACACAGTGGGACTTTTATCATAAACCCTGAAAATCATCATATTGAGTTAAGTACATCGAGCAATATTGATATACCAGATCGATACAGAAGTACAGTGGCTGGTGAATATGTGCTTGTGGATGAACTTCAAACAAGATATATATTTAATGCTCCTGAACGGACACGTTACACATATGTTCACGATGAAGGTTATCAAGCTGTTGACACAATATATCACTATTCTGCTTGGCATTTAGAGAAAATCATTAGTGTGAATGGAGATACGATTACATTCCATTATACTGAAGGAAAAAGACGTGATGAATGGGTTGGAAAATCATATAACTATACACATTCATCACAATCTGATATGATTCAAGAGAATGTATATTCCTCACATCAGCATATAGTAACTTACTATCCTCAGTTGCTAACAAGTATTACAACAAAATCTGTAAAAGTGGTTTTTGATTATGATATAAACGAAAAAAAGATCTCTAAAATTTCTGTTTACAGAAACGCCTCAACTCCAGAATTAGTTTATAGTTATAGGTTAAATTCAGAGGAGAGGCAAATTGGAGTATTCAAAAGCGTATCTGAACAGTTCCTTCCTGTAAATAAACGTTTTTTAAATTCCATTACACAAATGACTCCTCAAAATAATGAGATAGAATTATATACTTTTAATTACTATTCAGATTATAGTGTGACGGCTGACTATTATCTTGCACAAGATCATTGGGGCTATTATAATGGAGCAAATAATAACACATTATTAACGAGGACAAATTACTACACAAATAGTGGAGCGGATCGAAATCCTAATGTGTCAAAAACAAAAAATGGAGTATTGACATCTATCAGCTATGCAACAGGTGGAACCACCTATTTAAACTGGGAACAAAATGATTATTCCTTTATTAGAAATGCCGCTGTTGGTATGAGTAGTAGCAATAATTATAATACCAATGAATATCAATTATATGGTTTTCCAGCAGAACTAAGCTCCATTACCGACGCATCTGTTAGTTCTAGTGTTTTTGACAGATACATGACAATTAGTGTTCCGACTGGTCAAAGTGTTGAATTGACCTTAGACATATCTACTTTTATAACAAACCTTATGAATAGTGGTTGTGGATTAGCAACTATTAATAGTAAATACTATTATACTCACACACAATACGATAGCAACTCCAATGACGCAAGGGTTGAAATCAGATATCCAAATGGGACATTAAAAAGACGTCTTTTTATAGATTGCAGTCAGTGCTCTCAAGCACCTATTACTGTTTTTCTTACAAGTGCAGAAGCAATAGGGACTTATACTATCCATTTGAAAAACCCATATAATTGGTTGAGAGATAAGTATAACAATCTTGACAATGTGACACCTGCCGAAATATATAATTATCTTGTAAAACATTCTGGCTCATATAATGCTAACGGTGAAAATGGTTTTGTTTCAATCACTACTAAGACGTTAGAAAATACTCAAATAAACTATTCAAAGCATTGGGGAGGATTACGAATAAGTTCAATTAGGTCTTCTTGTGGGGATTTTTATGATATAAAAAAGACTTATACTTATAAGGATTCTATTAATCCTCTCTTGTCAAGTGGAACAATATGGGAAGAACCATATTATGAATCTCAAAAACACATTGGCACATTTAAGCCATTGACTCCAGCTGGAAATTTTATTACTGACTGGGCACATTTAGAGTCATTTGGATCAGATGGTTTGTTCTCTTCAGCAGGAGGACGAGGGTCACATGTTGAGTATCCTACAGTTTTAGAATTTATTGGTGACGGTGTATCAATTCGTCATACATTTGATTCAATGAAAAACCTACTCGATAATGATGTGATTGATTGTCCATTATATGGTTATATTTCAGGGGGAGCAAGAATACTTACTTCCCAAGATCATAAAACAGGTAATCTTATAAAAAATGAATATTTTAGCAATGGTAAATTATATCAACGAGAAGAATATGATTATAGTTTAATTGAGCAAACTTCAAACTTACCATGTTTTACTGGTGACTTCTTTAGGATTACAGATGTTGATAGCATGAATGTTCCCACCCCGGATAATTTGGACATTTATAGCAGTGTGTATGAGACTTGCCGCTACAAGCTTATTCCATATAACAAAAGATTGGTATCAGTTCATTCTACGGAATTAAAAAGATACATGTCTTCAGGAGGTGAAATTGTTCAATCGATGGAGAATGAGGTCAATTACACATATTTCTTCAATATCTATAATTCTAACCCTCATGCGAACTTAATACGGTCGGAGTCTCATCTGGCTTCTGATGGTAAAACTTATATAACATATTATACTTATTTACATCGCCAAGGTAAAACCTTAGCATTACGTGAGACAGAAGTAACAATGTGCGAAGATAAAATAATATCCTCTCGTCGTAATGTCTATGATTCCAATTGTAGGTTGGTGGGAACTTATCGTGGACCAACTGGTATGTCAAATAACAACCAGTATATGATAGGCAATAACGGTACAGAAGCAACAGAAGCTCTTAAAAATGCGATTAATTTACCTGAGTATTCTTACCAATATGACAACGGTGGTAATATCGTAGAAATATCATATAACGGAGTTGTTTTTGCATCCTATTTATGGGGCTACAAAGGATCTCATCCTATAGCTGAGATAAAGGGTGTACCTTACTCAACTGTTAACTCAGTTCTACCTGATGGGATGAAACCACACCAGTTACTGAACCGTTATGACTTAACCCCAAGCAATCTTTCTGCTATAAGAAGTTTGTTCCCAGCAAACGATGTTACTACAATGACCTATGATTGGCTTGTTGGTGTCGGAACAATGACTGACGCAAGAGGTGTAACAACATACTATAATTATGACGACTTTGGTCGTCTTAAAGACGTTAAAGATTTTAATGGATATTTTATCCGTAAATATGACTATCACTATCATAACCAGAATAATTAATTATGTTGAAAAAGAAAATACAAATAATGTTGGCGATAATTACGCTTTATTGCTCTATGGTATCAGCTTATTACCTTGACTTCAGTCATAATTCTCCAAGAAATGGAGATGTTCTTAATGCTGAGACCATTGAATTGTTTAACACAATAACAACAGGAGACAACGTTACATGGGATTTCGCAGAATTGAGAGTTGAAAATACTGGTAAGCAAATAAAATATTATAAGTTGAGTGATAGCTTGATTGCTAAAGCTGAGAATCGTGAAGTGTCATATTTAGCAATGTCTGGAGACACAATCTCACTTGTTGTGCATAATGCGCCATTCAAGCATTTAGACATGTTGCTTCCTGAACTGTTGATGGCGTATCCGATGGGATATACAAGTTGTGTGGGTTGCTGGTTTTATGGAGAAGGTGTTGTTGATGGCTCGCACTACTTGAGGCAAGCAGGCAACAGCTGTACTGCAGTAGAGGCAAAAGGACGGTTGATAACTCCAGATTGTGACTCATTGCGTAATGTGTTGCTCGTTCATCGATACCGTGCAGGATCTACTCACATAAGTGCCGACTTTTCTAAATCATTTTTAATGAGAGGCGACAGCCTTATGTTAAACAGCGATTCCATTGCTGGCTGGCTAGTAAATGATAGTATAACTCACAGCATTGACACCTATAGCTGGTATGCCCGCGGATATCGTTACCCGATATTGGAGCAGAATATAGTAAAGACATTCTATAACCAGATACAGGTAGATTCGTTAACCAAGACTTGCTACTTTTCTCCCAAAATGCAGGAAGAAGAACTTGCAGAGGATGCGCAAAATGATTCCCTTCGCATGATAGACCGTAATGAACCTTGGAACATAGAACAATTGATTCAAGGTAATGGGGCTGGTTTAAGTAATAGTAATTTGGGCTTCCTTTCACAGGGAGATTGCTGCACATTATCGCCGTTAGTGGTCGACGTTTCAACGACACTCAGTTACAACAGTGAGACTCCCACAAACATTATGGTGGGAATATATAGCATGACTGGTGCGTTCATGTCTGGCTTTACGCGCCAAACTCAGGACACTCACGGCAATTTAAGCATTGACACATCACAATTGCATCAGGGTGAGTATGTAGTTACTGCCTATATAGGAAGTAAACTATTTTCTTTTAAGATTTTTAGGAAATGATAATTAAAAATTATATATTTGCAATGAAAAATATTGAGATGAGATCAAAGCGTCATATATTATTCTTATCGTTGCTGGTAATATGCGTGATTCAAGTTTTTGCACAAGGGAATTGGGTGCGCATCACTGAGCCATTGAGCGGTAGCACATCAGAGCCAGTGAATGACTATACGATGTCTCGTATATCAGTCACTCATTTTGACGGTCTTGGACGTACTAAAAGCACCATTAAAGTGGCTGCTGGAAGCGGAGAATATGATATTGCCGATTATATCACTTACGATTCTTTGGGGCGTGAATATAAGAAATGGCTGCCTGTAAGGACATCCTGTTGTGATGGTGGATATCCATCTGGGTTTGAGAACCTCGCACAAAGTTTCCACAGTGACATTTATCCTTTTACTGAGACCACCTATGACGGCACCCACCACAACCGTCGGTCGGTTGAACTGGGTCCAGGAGAAGACTGGAGACAGAATGAAGCCAGCGTGAAACATTACTATTTACTAAACGGCAACCCTTGTGAATGTTGGACTGATCCTAACGATTTAATAGATTGTGACATCTCATGTCTTAACTTTTTTGTGGATGATAGTGGCACGCTACGCAGAAAATTTGAGTACTCTCCCGGCACATTGCATATTGAAGTAACAATTGATGAGCAAGGAAACGGCTCAGCAATATTTACAGACAAGTTTGGCCGAAGAATATTACAGCGGCAATGTGTCGGGAATGATTTTGCCGACACTTATTGGGTCTATGACATATTTGGACGACTGCGTTACATGATATCACCTGTCGCTGCTGAAATATTTACGAACCAACATTCTGGTGAAGACGAAGCCACATTCGGAACTGTCTGCAATGCAGATGCGGTAGAACGCTACTGCTACGTTTATGGTTATGACAATCGTGATCGTTGTGTGACAAAAAAGATGCCAGGGCAAGCTGAACGACATTTTGTTTATGATAAACTGAACCGTGTTATTTTCAGTCAAGATGGCGAACAACGAATGAAAAATGAATGGAGTGTTCGTAAATTTGATAATCAACAGCGTATAGCTATAGAAGGTCGAGCAATTATCGCAGGAGCGACTAGAGAAAGTTTACAGCAGCAATGGGGCAGCACAACCTTGATAGAGACTTACAACCCATATCTCGATTATGAAGGCTATATGCTTTATACCAATAATTGTGGAGTTCCCCATTTTACCGCCGACAAGGCATATTACTATGACGATTACAGTCATTGGGGAACGTTAATACCAATGCCAGTGGATGCATCTTATGAACGTGGTGACATCTATAATGCAAAAGGTTTGCTCACGGGCACAACAACATCTGATTTCGAAGGCGATATTTTTGTTCGCATAAACACCTATGACCTCAAGGGCAATGTCGTGATGACTGCAGAGCGTGACATATATGGACAGGATTACATGGTTTCTACTTTCATGGCATATGACCATAATGGAAATCTAACTGCAAAGAAAAGGCTTACTCAGCAACTCGCAGAGCAACAGGTATTAGATAGTCACATGGAGCAGTGGCAATACACTTATGACAACTGGGGACGAAACACACGAATTCGTCATCGATACGGTAATAAAGACTGGAGAAATCTTGGTATTTATTCTTACGATAGGTTAGGTCGTTTGGCTGATTGTTATTATGGTAATTCTAATTCAAATCACATTACCTATAGTTACAATTTAAGAGGATGGAAGACAAGCATAGAGGGCAGATATTTCTCCCAGACGCTGTATTATAATAGCTCAGCATTGGGAAATGGACATTATCCATGTTTTGACGGCACCATTTCAGGTATTTCTGAGACATTAAATAACAGACTTGGGATCTCTCAGAGTTATAATCGAAAAATGGAATATGATGAGTTGAATAGGGTGACAAAAGTAAATGTATCAGGATATCCTCAATATGATGAACGTTACACTTATGATCTTAACGGCAATGTGACCAGCATCGCTCGCAGTGGCGTGAACAGTGGTGGAGTTGCATTTGACCGTTTAGGCTTCACTTATGCTGGCAATCAGATGCAGTCGGTGACCGATTCGGCAGTCATTGACCTTTATCTGGGCGAGGTCGCACAATTGGTTTCAGGAAGCTATCCTGATGCATTTGATTACGACCTTGATGGCAGAATAACTCGTGATGATAGTCGTGGTATCACCCAGATTGTATATAATCCGTTAGGCTTGCCCTCAATTATAAATCTTGATACCGACCATGATATTCATATTACCTACCAAAGCGATGGTAGCAAGCATGTGGAAATTATGCGAGAGTTCTATTATGTGACAGTAATGCGCATAAATCGTGTCACTGGCGACACCACATGGGTTGATCAGCGCAGGGTGCGGTTTTTACGTCGTGATTTCCAGGGCGACATGGTGATGGAGAGCGGTAAGCCACCGCGCATTTATAACGAGGCTGGTTATATCGACATTCACAATGATGGTGATAGTGTGAGTTATCACTTTTACGAGCGCGACTATTTAGGCAGTATCAGGGCTGTGGTTGATGAAGAAGGCAATCAAGAATGTTCAATGATGTACTATGCCAGTGGCATCCCTGTGCATGAAAGTTTAAATGTGGTTGATGACCGTCTTCACACAAGCAAACAGTGGATGGCATTCGGAGGGTTGTCGTGGTACGACAATCTTGCTCGAATGTATGACCCCATCTTCATGCGTTTCACGACCCCGGATCCGATGCAGGAGAAATACCCACATTTGAGTCCATATTCATTCTGTGCCAATAATCCATTTAATTTTACTGATCCAAGTGGAATGGTTATTGCATATCGTGAAAATGGTAAAAGATACACTTATAAAATGATGGATGGAGAAGACTGGGGCTTTTATGATGAATACAATAAGATGTACAAAGGCGACTCTGAGTTTCTACATCAATTAGAAACGGCTCTCGCAAAACTAATGGGAAAAACGTATGGAAACATGATGGTGAGTTATTTAGTGGGAATAGATAATGTCATAAATATATCATATGGTTCTAATGGATTAACAAAAAATACAGATACTGGTGAATATGATTTGGCATGGAACCCCAAGTGTTTAGAGGGGGGCATTGATGTGAATAATAATATTGAAAGACCCTCATTCATTGGTTTATCTCATGAATTGGGTCATGCTTTTGACAAAATCAACAATGTTGTTTCTGGTATTTGGTGTGAATTGTTAATTACAACTAATAGCAAATATTTAGTTCCAAATTCTGAAAAAGTTGCAATTGCATGGGAGAACGCGATTCGAGAAGAACATAATATCCCTTTGCGGTCACACTATTCATATTATGAAAATCACACACCCAATGAAGACACTAGGGCAATAGACGCTAAATATAATTATAACTTATTCTTTTTAAAACCAGTATATTTATTTGGCCGACCTGTTCTTGTTAGAACTCCACTTTTATTAAAAAACAAAAAATGATTTTGAAATAATGAAAAAAACTATTTTGACAATAATTGTTATTGTAATTGGCAATACTTTAGTTTCAAGTAATGATTGGCTTAATATATCGAAAAAAATTAGTCATATTTATACTGATCATATTGCTAATGCACGTGAAATAAATGAAGCTTTTTCAGAATCTAAAGCAGCTTGCTATTATGATTCCCTTGTGGTATGGTATGATGAGATTAGAAATCAAATTAACTTTATTGATTCTCTTAATATAAATGTTGGAGACACATTATATTTTACTGAAGATTTTGATATATATCATCCTTTTCATTCTCAAGCTTGGAAAAACAGGGCATTAAATAGCATTTTTGTTTATAAAAAATATTCAACTAAAAGTCCTTTGAAAACTTTCTGGATTAGTGAAGATGATTCTGAACACAATTTATGGCGAACATATATTTGCAATTGGGATTTAGATGCTATAAGAAGTATGGATGACTTGCGTAGAGAAAGTGTGATATGTGCGGAAGATGACGCTTTTTTAACTTATGTTTTCAGGGTAATCATTAAACAAGATGAGATAACAGTTGATTTTTTTAATAACAATAATTATACCTCTAATTCAGTACAATTATCAAGGATGACAATGAATAACTAAATCTTTCACTTTGCTTTCACAAAATTTGTGCGGTCATTCTATTAGTAAAAAAATATGGATATTTGATAACCAATAATTACGTCCTCAAAGGGACGGTTCTTTTGAGGACACTTTTAAGGACATATTTTTTCAGACATGTCCTCAAATAATACTTACTTTAACATACGGCTTTTCCGTTGGAAAAGACAACAAATCACATGCAAATAGAATCATTTTAAGATCATCTCTTTCAGAAAAACATAAAAAAATGTTTAACGATTCAATAAAGTAAAGTTATGAGAAAAATATTATTCATATTATTATCGTTTCTAGCATTCAGCATTTGTTATTCTGATGAATTGGCTAAGAATCAGATAGATAAAATTGTCTATTCTCACAGAGGTAATCAAGACAAACCTGTTTGGGCAACTCAAATGTCCTATTATAATTTAGGAAGTTATACTAATCCTGAAACAAAGAAGACAAACGATGTTTTTTATTATGGTCTAATGTGGT
>JAEEGL014657836.1_pt1 | contig 17626 bp, 13 predicted proteins | sample 9134231 | NCBI WGS metagenome assembly JAEEGL01 (sample SAMN16246548, study PRJNA631951) | gut metagenome | biome: gut microbiome; feature: rumen; material: fiber-attached | host: Bos | place: Iran: Karaj | collected 2018-10 | reverse complement strand
TAAAGGTTTGAGATATTCACGAGGTCTACACGTCCCTCGCCGGCGTGGTCTATACAAAGGATAAGAAGACGCTCGTGTGCTGCCCGAGAGGAAAGAAGGGAGACTTTAGGATCCCCGAACAAGTTGAAACAATAGGAAAGAATGCGTTTGAATTTTGCGAATCACTTAACAGTGTATTTATCCCTGAAAGTGTAAAGAAAATAGATGATATTGCATTCTGCTTTAACACACACCTTGCAGAAATAACTATCCCGAAGAGCGTTACAAGTATAGGGAACTGGGTGTTTCAGGGATGTGAAAACCTCGCCGACGTATACTACGGCGGAACGGAAGCGGAATGGGAGGCTATTGAGATAGGCATAGACAACGATTGCCTTCTGAACGCGACCGTGCATTTTAATTCCGACGGACCGGAGACGAAGCCCGTATCAAAGTATACCGACGTGCCTGAAAATTACTGGGCTGCAAAGGCGATAGACTACGTGACTGAGCGCGGAATTATGACGGGAACGTCCCAGACGACGTTCAGCCCCGGAGCAAAGATGACGAAAGCAATGCTTGTGGTAATGCTTGCGAGGCTTGACGGAGTCGACACAGAGGGCGGAGACGGAAAGTGGTACGCGAAGGGCATGAAGTGGGCGGTCGAGCGCGGCATAACCAACTCTAAATCGCCGAATTCGGTTGTCTCTAGGCAGGAGTTCATCACGATGCTCTGGAAATACGCGGGCAAGCCCGAGTCGAACGCCTCCCTCGATAATATCAGCGACGCCGCTGAGATCGACGTCTCTGCGCAGGACGCTATGAAGTGGGCGATCGAGCAAGGGCTCATCAAGCCGTCGGCTGACGGTAAAGTTTCACCGAACGTATTAGCCACCCGCGCGCATATCGCATCCATAATAATGAGATTTATCGAGATGTAAAATATGGGCTCCCGCCGCATATTCGCGGCGGGAGCATTGTATTACGGATATGAAGAAAAAGCGCCCTGCCATTATGGCAGGGCGTCAGCTTCATTTTAACAAACTCAACCGCCTTATTCTATCATCCAGTTTCACATCTATTGTAACACCTACAACCTGCGGGCAGTAAAGAGATTATATTTCGTTGACATTGAGTTGATATGCGAATATAATGTTATCATCAAAAAAATAAAACGGAGATGATAAAATGGCGAAGATATTCTGCTCAAACTGCGGCAAAGCCTTGAACGTCCCCGAGGGCAGAGCCTTTACCTTCTGTACCGAATGCGGCACCAAGGTCGAGGTACCCGCCGCTTTCGTTGCAGCCCCAAAGGTCGAGATTCCGAAGGAAGCAGCTCCCGCGGTCGAGGCCGTGAAGGAAGCAGCTCCCGTTGTCGAGACCGTGAAGGAAGCAGCTCCCGCGGTCGAGGCCGTGAAGGAAGCAGCTCCCGTTGTCGAGACCGTGAAGGAGGCAGCTCCCGCGGTCGATACTGTTAAGGTGGAGACACCGAGACCCGCGCCTGCGCCTCAGCCGAGACCGGCGCCTGCGCCTCAGCCGGAAGCTCCTGCTCAGGAGAAGCCGAAGAAAAAGAAGGGGCTGCTGATCGGCATCATTATTGGTGCGGTCGTGCTCGTTCTTGCCGCCGCTGCCGCCGTTTTCATGTTCATTATCAAGCCGGGCATGGACTACAGCGCCGCGACTAAGCTCCTTGAGGATAAGAGCTACGAGGAGGCGACCGCCGCCTTTGAGAAGCTCGGAACGTATAAGGACAGCGCCCTGAAGGCTGACGAAGCCCGCTTAGGTCAGGCAGTGAAGCTTGTCGCATCGGGCAAGATAGACAAGGCGTCGAAGCTTTTGAAGGAGATAGAGAGCGATGACGTTGACTATGACCCGCTCAACGAGGCTATCGGCGAAGCGATAGCAAAGCTCGCCGCTGAGGGCGACTACGAGGGAGTGGCTGAAACTGTCGACGCATTCGGCAAGTATGTTAAGGATACCGACGGGGCGATAGCCGCCGGCGTCGCAGCGCTTATCGAAGATAAGGAATACTACAGTGCCTGCTATCTCATCGATTATCTCACCGGAGAGGACGCGATAGAGGATGTCGCTGTCATTCGCGCCGCCGTTACAGAGAAGTTCAAGGCTCTGGTCGACGTTGAGAATATAGAAGACGCCACCGACTTCTTCTATGCTCTCTCCGATTACACCGACGACGTGAGCGGCATAGCGAACGAGAAGATAGCAAAGCTTCTTGAGGCGGGCGAATACGCCAAAGCGAAGGAGCTTATCGACTACATATACTGGAGCATAGATAACCCGGCAAAGGCCGTTACGGACAAGGCGGAGGCTCTCGTCAATGCGGGCGACCTTGAGGGCGCTCTCGAGCTTGCGAAGGTCGTTGAGGACCACAACGAGTATAAGGCGATAGTTTACTCAGTAGCCGACAAGTATTTTGCGAATGAGGACTATGCGAAGGCGGCGGAGCTCTTCGGCGGTCTCGGCTGGTATGAGGATTCCGAGGAGAGGGCCAAGGCAGCGAGATCCAAGATAGCTCTCGACCTTGTCGACAAGGAGGATATGACTGCCGGTGAATACGCCGAGGTCTACGGCGCTCTTGTAGACAGCGGAGCGGAGCAGGACGTTATCGACGCTTTCATCGTAAGGTGGGCCGAGGATACGCTTGAGAGCGGAGATTCCGAGATGGCGTCAAAGCTCTACTACAGCGTGACCCTGCCCGAGAGCGCGGAGGAAGAGGTCTATGCCGTCGTGCTCGATAATCTCCCTAAGGTCGCGACTGTGAATTCCAAAGGAGAGGTCACTGCAAACGAGGATCAGATAGCCGCAACAAAGGAAATACTCGACCTCTTCAGCTACTATTATGAGGACGTAGCGGACATAAAGAGCTTCCTGAACGACCTGACAGGCGGCGCAAGCTTCTCAGCCGCAGCGGTAAAGGCTATTTGGAACGTCGAAGGAATGAGGGATATCGCCACCTCCGAGCTCGGACTCAGCGGCGCCCTCGTCGGAAGCTGGAAGTCTGCGGACGAGGAGTACGGCATCGAAATGACCGAGAGAGGTAACGGCACATTTAACTTCAACTATGAGCTGCCCGCCGGAGACCTTCCCTCCAATACCGCGAGCTGGTATATGGGCGGCGACGCTCTCGTGCTGATCGACTCCGACGGAGCGGATATCCAGAAGTTTGTAAGCTTCACCTTCACCGACTACGATCACGTAAGCGTATACTGCTACAACACCGAAAAGACCGTCGAGCTTATGAGAGTAAGCTGAGGCGAAAAAACCGAACAAAGGCCGGAGGCACGAATGTGCCTCCGGCGTTTTTCTTGCCTTAAAAAACCCTGCGCGCCTTGAAATACAGACTATCGCGTGGTAAAATATAATTTAGTGATTTTTTATGAAGGAAGAGTTTAGCCTTGAATATATTAGCGATAGAATCATCCTGCTACGAGACCGCGGTCAGCGTCGTGCGCGACGGGAGGCAGGTGCTCTCCGACGAGGTGCTGAGTCAGGCGGATATGCACGCCCTGTACGGCGGAGTTGTGCCGGAGATAGCCTCAAGAAACCATATAAAGGTCATATCCCGCCTCGCCGACTCAGCTCTTGAGAAGGCGGGGCTCACAAAGGCCGAGATAGACGCCGTAGCCGTGACTTACGCGCCGGGGCTTATCGGAGCCCTCCTTGTGGGCGTAAATTTCGCCAAGGCTGCGGCTATGGCTCTCGGAGTGCCGCTCATCCCCGTGCATCACGTTCGGGGGCATATCGCCGCGAACTACGTCGCATTTCCGGAGCTTGAGCCGCCCTTTCTCTGCCTCGCCATTTCGGGCGGCAACACGATAATAGTCGACGTGAGAGGCTATACCGATATGTCGGTAATCGGCTCGACCCACGACGATGCGGCGGGCGAGTGCTTCGATAAGGCCGCCCGCGTTCTCGGCCTGCCTTATCCCGGCGGCAGACCGATGCAGGAGCTCGCGGAAAAGGGCGACGACAGGGCGTATAAGCTGCCAAACGCAAGGATTGATGGGCGGCCCTACGATATGAGCTTCTCCGGACTGAAGACCGCAGTGGTAAACATAGCGCATACCGCCGGGCAGAAGGGCGAGGAGATAGACAGAGCCGGGCTTGCCGCCTCCTTCCAGCGCGCCGTCAGCGAGGCTCTCGTGCCGAGGACGATGTCGGCCGCCCGTGAGCTCGGCTATGATAAGATAGTCGTCGCCGGAGGCGTCGCCGCGAACAAGAGAGTGCGCGCCGACTTCGAGGAGGCCTGCCGCGCCGAGGGGAAGACCCTTTTCGTCCCGCCCCTGAGGCTCTGCGGGGACAACGGCGCTATGATAGGCGCTCAGGCCTACTACGAATACCTCGCCGGAACCCGCGCAGGAGCCGAGCTGAACGCTTACGCCACCCGCGAGATAGACGCGGATTTCTCCGATTTGGGGTAAAAAAGTTCATTTCCCGTATAACGCGCCCGAAAACATGTTCTTATGTTAACAGCGCTACCGGCTGCGAGGGAATACGGTCCTTAATTCCGACGGTTTGAAATTTTTTCCAAAAATACCGCGAAGGCGCGTGGCTGCTTGCTTTTCCGGCTGTGGAAAACCCTGTGGAAAATGTGAATAACTCTTTGTTATTCGGTTTACGTGACGATTTATCGTAAACCGAAAAGGTCGAAACGGGGCGGAAAAGGTCGAAGCGAAAGACGGCGAAAAGCGGGCGAAGTCAGGCGAAAACGGAGACGTTTTCGGGTTTTATCTTTCACGCCCGAATGCGGGGGCGAAAACGTGAAAGTGCGGTTTTGATGATTATCTGATGACATTATACAGAAAGTAATCACCATGGGAGGGTGCGTCTCATATGGGCATACACGATGGACACAGGGAGAGGCTCAAGGCACAGTTCAGGGAAAAGGGGCTCGACGGCATGACGGAGTACCGCGCTCTTGAGCTGCTGCTTTTTTATGCCATACCGATGGCGGACGTGTATCCCGTTTCTAAAGCGCTTATTGATCGGTTCGGGTCGCTTTCAAGCGTGCTTGCGGCAACGGTGGACGAGCTATGCTCCGTGCCGGGCGTAGGCGCAAACACGGCGACTCTCATAAAGCTTGTTCCGCAGATCACGAAGAAATATCTCGTAAGCACGGCAAGCGGCATCCTGCGGATAAACACGCCGGCTAATGCGGGGGTATATCTTATGCCCTTCTATTTTGGCGCGAAGGTCGAGAAGGCGCACGTGCTTTTCCTTGACGCAGAGGGCGTCATCATCGATCTGAAGCTGATAGCTGCCGGAGACGAGGGCAGCGTGATGATAGATCCGGAGGCGATAGCCGAAGCTGCTTACAAAGCGGGCGCCGACCGCGTTGTTCTCGCGCACAATCACCTCAGCGATATCGCGCTAAGCTCCACGAGCGACGTTGAGACGACCGGGAGGGTCAGAGCTGCGCTCGAGGCGCGGGGAATAAGGCTTTGGGACCACGTTATAATATCTAAGAACGACTTCGTGTCGATGAGGGACAGCGGAATGCTGTGAGAACGGAGAAGTATATGGATAGATTTGAGGTAGTGAGCGGCTTCGAGCCGGCGGGAGATCAGCCGGAGGCGATCGACAGGCTCGCATGGGGCATTGAAAACGGAATAGACGAGGAGACGCTTCTGGGCGTCACAGGGTCCGGCAAGACCTACACTATGGCGAAGGTCATAGAGAGGGTGCAGAAGCCGACTCTCGTTTTAGCGCACAACAAGACTTTAGCCGCGCAGCTCTGCAGCGAGTTCCGCGAGTTTTTCCCGAACAACGCTGTAGAATACTTCGTAAGCTACTACGACTACTACCAGCCGGAGGCGTATATACCGCATACCGACACCTATATCGAGAAGGACTCCGCGATAAACGACGAGATCGAGAGACTTCGCCACAGCGCGACGAGCTCGCTATCCGAGAGGCGCGACGTTATCGTCGTCTCCTCCGTGAGCTGCATTTACGGCCTCGGCGACCCTATCGACTATAAGAATATGGTGATAAGCCTCAGAACGGGCATGGAATACGGCAGGGACAGGCTGCTGAAAAAGCTCGTTGAGATAAGATACGAGAGAAACGACATAGCCTTCGACAGAAATATGTTCCGCGTCCGCGGCGACACGGTGGAGGTGTTCCCCGTATATTCCCACGACAAGGCGATAAGGATAGAATTCTTCGGCGACGAGGTGGACAGGATATCCGAGTTCACGCCGGTGAACGGTCAGGCGACGCGGGTTTTGAACCACGTCGCCATCTACCCCGCAAGCCACTACGTCACCACTCGGGAGAAGCTGAACGCGGCTATCTTCGAGATAGAGCGCGAGCTTGAGGAGCGCGAGGCGTGGTTCAAGGCGCACGATAAGCTTATAGAGGCGCAGAGAATAAGGCAGCGCACGATGTACGATATCGAGATGCTTCAGGAGCTCGGCTACTGCACGGGGATAGAGAACTATTCGCGAATTATGTCGCAGAGAGCTCCCGGCTCTGCCCCGATGACTCTTCTCGACTATTTCCCCGAAGACTTTTTGATGTTTATCGATGAGAGCCACGTCACTGTTCCGCAGGTGCGGGCAATGTACAACGGCGACAGGGCGAGGAAGGAGAGCCTCGTGGAGTACGGCTTCCGCCTCCCCTCCGCCTTTGACAACAGGCCCCTCAAATTCGAGGAGTTCCAGAAGAAGATAAACCGCGTGGTCTACGTCTCCGCCACTCCCGGACAGTATGAGAGGGAGAGATCGGGACTGATCGCCGAGCAGATAATAAGGCCGACCGGTCTGCTCGACCCGAGAGTGGAGCTCAGGCCGGTTGAGGGCCAGATAGACGACCTCATCGGCGAGATAAACCAGAGAGCCGAAAAGGGCGAGAGGACCCTTGTAACGACGCTGACGAAGAAGATGGCGGAGGATCTGACCGCATATCTCACGAGAGCGGGCATAAAAGTGCGCTATATGCACCACGATATCGACACTATAGAGCGAATGGAGATAATCCGCGATCTGCGCCTCGGAGCCTTCGACGCCCTCGTGGGCATAAACCTCCTGAGAGAGGGTCTCGATATACCGGAGGTCAGCCTTGTTGCCATACTGGACGCGGATAAGGAGGGCTTCCTCCGAAGCGAAACGAGCCTTATCCAGACGATAGGCAGAGCTGCGCGTAACGCCGAGGGTCTCGTCATACTCTATGCGGATACCGTCACTCCGAGCATGAGAGCGGCGATGGACGAGACGGAGCGCAGGCGCGAGAAGCAGGCAAGGTTCAACGAAGAGCACGGCATCGTGCCGAGAACGATAAAGAAGGAGGTAAGGGATATCATCGAGATATCCTCCTCCGTCGAGTCTGCCAAGCCGGGAAGAGAGAAAAAGCTAACTGCGCGCGAGAGAGAAGAAGCAATAAGAAAGCTCGAGAAGGAGATGGTAAAGGCGTCGAAAATGCTCGAATTCGAGTATGCCGCCGTCCTGCGCGACAGGATAATCGAGCTGAGAGGTATGGGAAAATAAATGGCAAAAAAGCTTGCGGCCTTCGCCGCGGTACTTACAGCCCTCGTCCTTTTCCTCGCTCTCGGGGCGTCGGCGCAGAATGCCCCAGTCTTCGGCACAGTCGCCGACCCGGAGGCGAAGGGCAATACGGATATATATATTCAGGAGACAGACGGGACGAACTACCTTTTTCTCCCCGCCTCGGCAAGCCTTGAAAGGATGAACCTCGTGTTCCGCGGCGGCGAGGCGACGATAGCGAACGGCACGGTCACAAGGCAGATAAAGAGCGGCGAGATCTTCGACCTAACGCGCCTTTTTCCCGGCGGCACGGAGGAGTATACCCTCACCTTCGTCCAGAGAAACAGGCACATCAAATTCACCGTGCTGCGTTCGGAGAACGTGAGAAGCCTATTCATAACGAGCGCGGACAGGGAGAACAGGGGCAGGGAATGGGTCGAGTTCTCCCGCGAGAACAGGGCGGGCGGCGGCGCAGTCCTCCTTCGTCCGGACGGAACGGTGACCTACGCGGGCGATATTAAGAGCATCAGAGGCAGGGGCAATTCGACTTGGAACTACCCGAAGAAGCCGTATCAGCTTAGGCTGTCCTCTCCGGCCGACCTTCTCGACGGCGGCGAGGAGAAGAAAAACGACACGTGGCTCCTGCTTGCAAACTATATAGACGGCACTCTCGTACACAACTCCCTGACGCTCGACCTCGCACGCGAGTTAAAAACGCCATATCCTATCTCCGCCGAGCCCGTCGATCTCTACTACGACGGCGAGTACAGAGGCAGCTACCTTCTTGCGGAGAAGCCGGAGATATCGGTCGGCAGAGTGGAGGAGAGGGATCTTGAAGCGGAGATAGCGAAGGAGAACGCGGGAGCGAGTGAGGACGACCTGCGCGAGATAACGGTCAGAAGCTTTGAAGACGAGTCCGCCTTCCGCTTTACCGAGGGGCTTGAGCCGCCTCGGGATCTCAGCGGCGGCTATCTCATGGAGCTGGAATTCGAGAACAGGGCGATAACCGAGCCCTGCTGGTTCAAAACGAGGAGGCAGCAGTACGTTGTCGTCAAATCCCCGGAGAGACTTCCGCACGATGCTATGACCTATGTTATGGGGCTTTACGAGAGTTTTGAGAGCGCGGTCTACGGCGGCGGCGTCGACCCCGAGACGGGAAAGGACTACCGCGACCTCTGCGACCTCGACAGCCTTGCGAGAGCCTACGTGATAATGGAGTTCTGCGCCGATAACGACGGCTTCAGATCGTCCACCTTCTTCTATAAGCCTGCGAGCGAGGAAAAGCTCTATTTCGGTCCACTCTGGGATTTCGACACGGGCTACGGCTCTGCTAACACCTCTCAGGAGAGATTCGTTGTTGCCCGCTCTCCTCTGGGCAGCGCGCTTATGGGCATAGCCTCGTTCAGAGAAAGGGCTGCGGAGATATACAGGGAAGAGCTCGAGCCGCTGATCGATGACGTTATCCTCGGCGGCGAGGAGGCGAGGGGCGAGAGCCTCTGCTCCATAGAATACTATACGGTTCGCACGGCGGCGTCGCGCAGGATGAACGACCTGCTCTGGCCGAAATACTCCGAGGAGGATCCAGCCGGCAGCTTCAGGGCCTTTGTGACCTCCCGCCGCGAATGGCTCAGCTCGGAGATCGCCTCGTGGAACGAGGGCGCGCCCGTAGGACGCAGCTTCTTCGATGTGAGCGAGGAGGACTGGTATTACGACGCGGTGAACTTCGTTTCCGATATGGGCATGATGCCCGGCTCGTCGGACGTGAGCTTTTCTCCGAACGAGCTGTGTACCGTGGGGCAGGTGAAAGCCGCCCTCGAGGCTCTTGCCGGAGGCGTTATACCCGGTCTGACGGACGGCCTGAGCGGACTTGACGCGCCCGTTACGAGAGGCGAGCTAATGACTCTGCTCTACCGTTACGCGAAAAACGCAGGAAAGGACGTTTCCGCGCGAGCCGACCTGAAGAAATATGAGGACGGCGGCGAGGTACAGGATCCGGCGGCGATGAGCTGGGCTCTCGCAATGGGGATAACCTCGGGCGTCGGTCAGAGAACGGCGTGGAACGAGACCATTACGCGCGCCTATACCGCGGTGATACTCTACAGACTATATACGAAGGCATAAACATCACTTCCGGAGGGACGGCGCAGTCCCTCCGGCATTTTTCGCTCAAAAAGGGAAAACCGGATTGTAATAACCGGCGGGATATGGTAAAATTAAATGTCAAAATATGCCCCCGCGCCATAATATGAAGCGGGAGGCGTGGAAATGAGGGAATATGTGCCGATGCTCCTTGCAGGCCTCATCTGCGGCGGAGTGATCGCGGCGATATCCGCCGTTAAAACAAGGCTGCTGTCCCCTGTTAAGAGCGGGAGAAACGCTGAGCTCTGCGCCCTCGTCTGGGCGAGGCGCGATGCGGAGGGGCTTGAGGAGACCGTAAGAGGGCTTGAGCGGCTTTCCGAGACGGGAAGGGCGGTGATGCCCGTTCTCATCGTCCTCTCCGAGCCGACGGAAGAAGCCCGGCTGCGGGCGGAGAGGCTTGCGCTGAGAGCGGGAGGAACGGTCTGCGAGGCGGAGAATACGGAAGAGAAACTGCGGGAAGTGCTATGGACGAGAGAGACGAAGGAATAATAGACGGTACGGTCGACTCCGTCGTGTTCCGCAATCAGGAAAACGGCTATACGGTAATACGGCTGAAGCTCACAGGCGGCGGGACGGCGACGGTCGTCGGCTGCCTGCCGGGAGTGAGCGCCGGAGAGGGTCTCACAGTAACCGGAAGGTGGGAGAGCCACCCGAGCTACGGAAGCCAGTTCAAGGCGGAGTACGCCGAGCGGCGTATGCCGAAGACCGTCGATACCATCTACGAATACCTTGCCTCCGGCGTTATAAAGGGCGTCGGGGCGAGGACAGCTCAGCTTCTCGTTGCCGAGTTCGGCGCGGATACGCTGAGGATAATCGAGGAGGAGCCCGAGAGGCTCTGCGAAGTTCGGGGCTTGACCGAAAAGAAGGCTGCGGACATACACGCCCGTTTTCTCAGAGAGGTCGGGCTGAAGCGGCTCATGGACTACCTCTCGGAATACGCTGTTCCGCCCTTTGCCGCCGCGCGGCTCTACAGGGCTTACGGAGAGGACGCAAAGGCGGCGGTAACGGAAAACCCGTATATTCTCGCCGATGAATACTACGGGCTCGACTTCTTCAGGGCGGACGAGCTCGCCATAAAAATGGGCTTTGCCGGCGACAGCCCGGAGAGAGTGGAGGCTGCGGTGCGCTTCGAGCTGAGCTACAACCAGAACAACGGCCACGTTTTCATACCCCGCGATAAGCTTACGTCAGCCTCCGCACAGCTCATAAACGTTGCTGAGGACACGGTATCGAAGGCGATAGACGACCTTGAGGACGGAGATTATATAATCGAGGAGACGGTGGCCGGCGTCCGCGCCTGCTATCTCGACGACATATACAGGGACGAGACCTATACTGCGCGCAGGCTCCAATCCCTTGCCGATATGCGCCCTCCGGTTCCGGATAATCTGGACAGGCTTATAAAAAGCGCGGAGGATAGCTGCTCCGTCACGTTTGCTGATTTCCAGCGCGACGCGATAGTAAAGGCGGCGAGATGCGGAGCAATGGTGCTGACGGGCGGACCGGGAACCGGCAAGACGACGACGGTGCGCGGCATACTTGAGCTTTTCGACGCACTTCGGCTCGACACTCTGCTTGCCGCGCCGACGGGACGGGCGGCGAAGAGGCTGTCCGAGCTTACCGGCCGCGAGGCTCAGACGGTACACAGGCTGCTTGGCGCGGCAGCCCCGGACAATGAGACGGGAAAGCTGTTTCAGAAATGCGAGTCGGACAGGCTGGAGTGCGACGCCGTCGTTCTGGACGAGGCGAGCATGATGGACATATCGCTTACGGCGGCGCTGCTGGAGGCTATGCCTCCGAGGGCGAGGCTGATCCTCGTCGGCGACGCCGACCAGCTCCCCTCCGTAGGGCCGGGGAACGTCTTTTCGGATATAATAAGATCGGGAGCCGTCGAGACGGTGCGGCTCAGCCATATCTTCCGCCAGGCGGAGAAGAGCGACATAGTAAAATGCGCCCACCTAATAAACTCCGGCACGGTGCCGGAGATAAAAAACACGGGAGACGCCTTCCTGCTTAAACGTATGAGCGCAGGGAGCATAGCAGATACCGTGGTGAGTCTCGTGTCAGATCGGCTCCCGGAGAAGCTTGGAATAAGGACGGAGGATATTCAGGTCCTCAGCCCCCCGCGCAAGACGGGCGCGGGCACGAAGGAGCTAAATCGGCTCATACAGGCGGCTGTAAACCCGCCTGCAGAGGGCAAAAAGGAGCTGCAGGTCCGCGACTTTGCGCTGCGGACGGGCGACAGGGTTATGCAGACGAGGAACAATTACGATATCATGTGGTACCGCGCAGCAGAGGGAACTCAGCCCGATAAGGGAGCGGAGCAGGGCGCGGGAATATATAACGGCGACGTTGGGTATATTGAGGATATAGACGAGAAGAGGGAATACGCTCTCATCCGCTTTGAGGACAGACTGACGCCTTATCCCCTCGACAGTCTTGTTGATCTTGAGCTGGCTTACGCCGTGACGGTGCATAAAAGTCAGGGCTCAGAGTACAGAGCCGTCGTCCTCGCGATACCGCAGGGCGTGCCAATGCTCAAGACCCGCGCCGTTTTATACACGGCTGTCACCAGAGCGAGGGAGCTTATGATAATCGTCGGCTCTGAGCCAGATCTCGCCGAGATGGTAAATAACGACAGGAGACAGAGAAGATACTCCGGACTTCGCGCAAGGCTCGCCGGTGAGACGGAATGACGGGGCATATAAGGGACCTTTTCTTCATCCCCAAATGCGTATTCTGCCAGCGGATACTGGATAGCGGCTGCATCTGCGAAGAATGCGAGAGGAGCCTTCCGAGGATGAACGGCTCCTTCAGAGGCGTGGAATTTGCGGAAAAATGCGTTGCGGCACTCAGATACGAGGGCAAGGTCAAGGAGAGCCTGATAAGATATAAGTTTATGGGCAGGCAGAGCTATTCTGCAGAATACGCCGCCCTAATAAACGACGCGCTAACAAAGTACCTTCCGTCCGGCTGGGACGAGATAACCTTCGTACCTATCTCGTTGTTCAGAAGATTCAAAAGGCGCTACGACCAGGCGGAGCTTCTTGCGCTCGAGCTATCAAGGCTGTGCGGAAAAAGGGCCGTGAGGTATCTCGTAAAGCGCAGGCATACGCCGAAGCAGTCGCAGATAAGGGGAGCCGCGGCGCGAAGGGCGAACGTGACGGGAGCTTACCGGGCGGTCAGAAAAGGTGAGCTAAGAGGAAAGAGAATACTGCTCGTAGACGACATAATAACGACCGGAGCAACCGCCTCGGAATGCGCGAGGACGCTTCTTATGGCGGGGGCCGAGAGAGTATATTGCGCCGCTCTCGCCAAGGCGGGCGGCAAAGAGGAAGGAAAGAGCTGAAAATGATAACTGCAAGGGACATCGGAATAGACCTCGGCACGGCGACGGTGATACTCGCCGCCCGCGGCAAGGGCGTTATCGCCCGCGAGCCGAGCGTTGTGGCTATGGACAGAACGACAGGGCGGATACTCAAGGTCGGAGTGCAGGCAGAGCGTATGCTCGGCAGGACTCCGGGCAACATCGCCGCCATACACCCTATCTCGGGCGGAGTTATCTCCGACTTCGAGATGACGGAGTATATGATTAAGGAGCTCATAAAGCGGGTGGTGAATTTCGCGCTCGTTAAGCCGCGTGTGCTGATAAGCGTACCCTCGGGCATAACCGAGGTCGAGGAGCGAGCGGTAATCGACGCGGCGATAAGCGCGGGAGCGCGCAGAGTTTACCTCATCGAGGAGGCTGTAGCCGCCGCCGTGGGAGCAGGAGTCGATATCTCCAGGGCTGAGGGCAATATGGTGATAGACGTTGGCGCCGGCACGACGGAGATAGCCGTTCTGAGCCTGAACGGAGTCGTCGAGTGCTCGTCGATAAGATACGCGGGCGACGCCTTCGACGAGGCGGTTATAAAATATATCCGCAAGAAGCACAGCCTGCTTATCGGAAAGACGACGGCTGAGGAGCTTAAAATGAGCATAGGCTGCGTGTTCCCGAAGACAGAAGAGGAGACGATGGAGGTCAAGGGCAGAAGCCTTATGACCGGCCTTCCCATGACGGTAAGCCTCAGCTCTTCGGAGATGATAGAGGCTTTCGACGAGGTCTCCGGCAGGATAATCGAGGCGATACACCACGTGCTTGAGGAGACGCCGCCCGAGCTCGTAGCCGACATCGCGGAAAACGGCATCGTGCTGACCGGCGGCGGAAGCCTTATCTGGGGCTTCGACAGGCTGATAGAGAGCTCAACGAGCATTAAGACCAGGCTTGCCGACGACGCTCAGCTCTGCGTCGCCCACGGGATAGTAAAAAATCTCGGAGCGCTCTCCGAGATGCAGGACGGACCCTTAAACCTCGCCAGAAGGCGTCAGATGCGCGGCTGAGGCCGCTTGAATAATGCGAAGGAGGAGAATAACAATGGCAGTTTTAGTTCTCGGAGGAGCGGGCTATATCGGCTCTCACACCGTTTACGAGCTCATAAGAGCGGGGCGCGACGTGGTAGTTGCGGATAATCTTGTCACAGGCTTCCGCAAGGCGGTACATCCGAAGGCGAGATTCTATGAGCTGGATATCCGCGACAGAAGGGCTCTCGACGCGCTTTTCGAGAAGGAAGATATCGAGGGCGTCATCCACTTCGCCGCCTCGTCGCAGGTCGGCGAGTCGATGAAGGACCCGCTCAAGTACTACGACAACAATCTCTGGGGCACCAACAGCCTGCTTGAGAGCATGGTCGCGCATAACGCAATGAAGATACTCTTTTCCTCCACCGCCGCGACCTACGGCATCCCGGAGAAGACTCCTATCCTCGAAAGCGACAGGACCCAGCCGATAAATCCCTACGGCGAGACGAAGCTCGCAATGGAGAAAATGATGCGCTGGACTGACCTCGCCTGCGGGCTCAAATACGTCGCGCTAAGGTACTTCAACGCCTGCGGAGCGCACCCGGACGGAGTCATCGGCGAGGCGCACGACCCGGAGACGCATCTCATACCCATCATCCTCCAGGTCCCGAACGGACAGCGCGAGTTCATCGGCATCTTCGGCGGCGACTACGACACGCCGGACGGCACCTGCGTCCGAGATTACATACACGTTATGGACCTCGCTCAGGCGCATATCCTCGCCCTCGACTATCTTCTCCGCGGCGGCGAGTCAAACACCTTCAACCTCGGCAACGGAGTGGGCTTCTCAAATAAGGAGGTCGTTGAGACCGCGAGAAGGGTTACCGGTCATCCGATACCCGAGAGGATGCTCGATCGCCGTCCCGGCGACCCGGATATCCTCGTCGCAAGCTCTGAGAAGGCGAAGAGCGTCCTCGGCTGGAAGCCGCAGTATGCCGACCTCGAAACGATAATCTCCACAGCGTGGAGCTGGCATAAGGCACATCCGCACGGATACGCCGACTGAACGGAGGTAAAAATGAACGCCGTTAAAGCACTCATAGACTATGCGCTCAAAACAGAGCTCATCGAGGCCGGAGAGGAGATATGGGCTGAGAATACCGTGCTGGACGCACTGAAGGCGGACGCAGTCCCGGATATCGAGGTGGAGGAGGGCGCGCGGCTCTCCGTTATACTGGACGCCCTGACCGAATACGCGATACCGGGCGAGAGCGTCGTATTCCGCGACCTCTTCGACACGGAGATAATGGGCAGGCTCACCCCGCGCCCCGGTCAGGTACGTGCCAAGTTCGAAGCTCTCAGAGCCTGGGATCCGCGCGAGGCCACCGATTGGTACTACCGCTTCTCCTGCGATACGAACTATATAAGGCGCGACAGAATAGAGAAGGACGTGCAGTGGAAGGCTCCGACGGAGTACGGCGACCTCGATATAACGATAAACCTCTCGAAGCCGGAGAAGGACCCGAAGGCGATAGCCGCCGCGAGGGAGCTTCCCGCCTCGGGCTATCCGCGCTGTATGCTCTGCGCCGAGAACGAGGGCTACGCCGGCAGAGCAAACCACCCCGCGCGCCAGAATCACAGGATAGTGCCGATAACGATAAACAAAAGCGAGTGGTTTCTGCAATACAGTCCCTACGTCTACTATAACGAGCACTGCATCTGCTTCAATAAGCTGCACACCCCGATGAAGATAGACAGAGCCTGCTTTATGAAGCTTTTGGACTTTGTGAACCAGTTCCCGCACTACTTTGTCGGCTCGAACGCAGACCTGCCTATCGTCGGCGGCAGCATACTTGCCCACGACCATTTCCAGGGCGGGCGCTATACCTTCGCGATGGAGAAGGCGCCTGTGGAGCGCGAGGTCAGCTTCAGAGGCTTCGGGGACGTGAAGGCGGGAACAGTCAAGTGGCCTATGAGCGTGATAAGGCTCAGAGCCGCAGACCCGGAGAGACTCACGGAGCTCGCGGACAGGATACTCTCGGCATGGCGCTGCTACACGGACGCGAGCGCGGTTATATTCGCCGAGACAGACGGAACGCCGCATAATACCATCACCCCGATAGCAAGGCGGCGGGGCGAGGATTTCGAGCTCGACCTCGTTTTGAGAAACAACCTCACGACGGAGGAATACCCCCTCGGCCTTTATCATCCGCATCAGGAGCTGCACCACATAAAGAAGGAGAACATCGGGCTCATCGAGGTCATGGGTCTCGCAGTTCTCCCCTCAAGACTAAAGGAGGAGCTCTCCGCCGTGGCGGAGGCTCTCGCCTCCGGCTCAGACCTCAGAGCCTCCGAAATTACGGAAAAGCATGCGGACTGGGCGGAGAGCTTCCGCGGCGACTATGTGATAACCTCGGAGAACGCGAGTGACATAGTCAAAAAGGAGACCGGAAAGGTCTTTGCCAGAGTGCTCGAGCATGCGGGCGTGTATAAGCGCGACGAGGCCGGCAAGGCGGCGTTTATGAGGTTTATCGAAAGCGTAAGGTGATTGTAGAATGCTCGACCATATAGCTTCTCTCATACTGCTTCTCACCTCCGCCGCCGGGCTCTTTCTCCAGTCGGGCATACCTGCGGGGAAGCCGAGAAAGCACCTGTTCGCCTATTATACGAACCTGTCGAATCTCGCCGTTCTCATTTACGAGCTCATCTTCTACTTCACGGGACTTATCGGCTATTCGGGGCTTTACGCCTTTGTGAGAGAGCCGGTGACACGTTACGTAATGATGCTCGCAATACTGATAACGAATCTCATCTATCACTTCGTCCTCGGTCCGATGATAGCGAAGGCTCTCGACAATATCGACAGAGAGGCGGGCGTGAGCGAGGAGGAGATAAAGAAAAAGCGCCTTTCGAGGCTTTTTCTCGCCCCGCTGACCGCGGCCAGGAAGGGACTTTTCGACGACGGACGCACCTTTGTCGGGAATCTGCTCGTGCACTACTTCGTGCCTCTCTTCTCCCTGGCGCGGTGGATAGCCTTCGCGCCTAAGGAAATACCGTTCAGCGCGACCTTCATATGGCTTGCCGTACCCTTCGCATATTTCATTTTCTCGTTCATCAGAGCGAACACTCTCGGTCCGATAACAAAGCGCGGCGACCGATACCCTTACGACTTTCTCTCGCCGGACAAGCTCCCGCCGGCGAAGCTCATTCGCAACGTACTCATAGTTTCCGCGGCGTACTACGTCCTCGGTCTCGCGGTATATCTGTTATTCTAAGGAGTAAACCCCGCAAATGAAAAGATACATAGGCAAGCCGATAGAATACGCGGCGCTTTTATTGGGAAATCTGATATATGCGATCGGCTTTAATCTCTTTCTCGCTCCGAACAATATTGCGGCGGGCGGCTTCGGCGGTCTCGGACTCGTTGTGAACCACTTTGTCCCGCAGATAAGCGTCGGCACGGTGGTGCTCATCTTCTCTATCCCGGTTTTCGTCTGGTCGTTCATCGTTCAGGGCGTAAAATACACCCTCTCGGCTCTCCTCTCTACCATCGCCTTTTCGCTTTTTACCGACCTTTTCACCTTTCTCCCGAACGTGACGGAGAACAAGCTCATGGCCGCCGCCTGCGGCGGCATTACATACGGCCTCGCCGCCGCCGTCCTCGT
>JAEEGL013294687.1_pt1 | contig 17626 bp, 17 predicted proteins | sample 9134231 | NCBI WGS metagenome assembly JAEEGL01 (sample SAMN16246548, study PRJNA631951) | gut metagenome | biome: gut microbiome; feature: rumen; material: fiber-attached | host: Bos | place: Iran: Karaj | collected 2018-10 | reverse complement strand
TTTAAAATTTCTGTTTGCCTTGCAACCTCACATAATATTGCTTCTTTGACGCCACTAAAAGAATTGATGTTTTTAATCTCAACTTTTGTTCCTAACTCTGTAGCATCCTCTTTCATTAATGATACATTAACATCACATCTAATTTGTCCTTTATCACTACGAGCATATGAAGTATCTGTGTATAAGAAAATACTACGAAGGCTTTCCAAAAAAGTTACCGCTTCATCGGCTGAGTTTAAACATGGCTCGGTAACTGTTTCAAGTAAAGGAACTCCGCAACGATTATAGTCCAAAAGTGAATAATCATTATAGTGATCCATACTTGTTGTATCTTCTTCTAGATGGGTATCATGAATTAATACTTTTTTATCTTCACCATTAACGTTAATAATTACATAACCATTTGTTCCAATTGGATGTTTAAATTGTGTAATCTGATATCCTTTTGGCAAGTCTGGATAGAAATAATTCTTTCTTTCAAATGTTAAATATTTAGGAATTTCACAATTCATTGCTAAAGCCATCTTAATCGAATTTCTTACAGCTTCTTTGTTAACTACTGGTAAAATTCCTGGCATTCCCATATCGACAACTGATACATTACTATTTGGAATATCAGAAAAACTATTTCTGGCACTAGAGAAATTCTTACTTTTTGATTTTAGTTCACAGTGAACTTCTAAACCAATTACACTCTTATACATGTATATCCCTCCTTGCCACTTGATTAGCATATTCCATTGTACCTTCTAACTTATTAGCTATATTAAGTACTACATCATCTTCTTTAATTCTACCAGTTATATTAACTGCAATTGGTAATCCCTTAATAAATCCGGACGGAATCGTAATACTTGGATAACCGCCAAAATTACCAATACATAAATGATTATCTAGAATTAAATATTCATCACTTAATTTATCACTTTTTTCATCAAACTTTGGTGCTACTCCAGCTGCTGCCGGCATAATTAAGCCATCGTATACTTTAAATAATTCATTTATCTTATCGACAATCATTCTTCTTACACGATATGCATTTAAAAATAACTTTTCTTGATTTTCTCTTTGTAAAATAAAGCTACCTATAATAAATCTACGCTTTATTAATTCACTAAAGCCTTTAGTTCGCGCATCAGTTATTATTTCATCTGGTGTATTACCTTCACCACGCACCCCAAAATGAATACCATTAAGGTTTGCATCATTACTAGTAGCTTCAGCGCAAGATATTGCCATATATGTTGGATATAATGCTAAAAGTAAATCTTTATTAATACTTATCGCACGTACTTCCATTCCTAAACTCTCACATTTTTTAATGACACTATTAAAATTATCAAGAATATCTTTATCAGCATTTTCCAAAGCTTCCTTGATATAAAATAATTTTCTTCCTTTTACATCTTTATCAATTAAATCAAGATAAACTTTCCCATCATCTGGTAAACTTGTCATATCTCTTTCATCATGCCCTTTGACAACATCGGTTACAATGGCTACATCCTTGACATTTCTAGCAAATATTCCTAGATGATCTAAACTAGATGCAAAGGCAAAAAGTCCATATCTACTAATTCTGCCATATGTCGGTTTAAATCCAACAATCCCTCCATAAGCAGCTGGTTTTCTAACTGAATCTCCCGTATCAGAACCAATCGCAAAAGGAACAATTCCTAAACTAACAGCAGCCGCACTACCGGCAGATGATCCCCCAATTTGTCTAGTCTTATCCCAAGGATTTCTAACTACTCCTGTATGTCCAGTTGTCCCAGTTCCTCCCATTGCAAGTTCGTCAAGTACCGTTTTACCAATAAGTACCGCTCCAGCTGCTTTTAATTTTTTATAAATTGTTGCATCATATACCGGTACATAATTCTTTAAAATATTACTACTTGCTGTTGTCAATATTCCTTTTGTTGATATATTATCTTTTAGGGCATAAGGAATGCCTGATAATAAACTATCACTATCGGTCTTTTCAAATTTATCCATAATAGTTACAAAGGGATTATATTCTTTTTGACTCATTTTTGCGGCTTCTACGCATTCATTAAATAGTTTTTCACTATCTAAACCGTTATCAAGTTCTCGTCTAAGTTCTAAAATATTCATTATTCCACCACCTTAGGGACTTTTACTTGATTATATAAAGTATCACCACTATTTTTTAAAACGTCCTCAATTGGTAGTTCATCCACTACTTCATCTTCACGCATACACACATTTTCTATTGGAAATGGATATATTTTTGGTTCTACATCTTTAATACCATCAATCTTTCCAATTAAATCCATTTGTTTTAAAATTATTTCAAATTCCTGACTAAGTGTTTCATACTCTGATTCATCCATTGTAAACATTAATTTTTTAGCTAACATTTCCAAAGTTTCTTTATCCATGATATCCCTCTCTCATAATAACAATTATATCACAATAACAATTCTTTTTAAATAAAAAAACAGCCTTATTTATTATATAAAGCCGTTATTTTTTTTATTTACTTACTGGAAGCACACTAATTGATTTTACAACCTCTAATAATTCATCGGTATTCATGACATCACTAACAAGATAGTATTCTATCCCATCGCTAAACCAGTTGGCGGAATTATCATTGATTACCGCCAAAGATGAACCAATCAATTCAGGTGACCCATATGTAGGAATTATTTCCGGTATTTCGCTGTATTTCGCAACTTCTTCCATTAAAACGAAAGATTTATCTCCCGTAAATGTTAAAATTAATCTTTCTCCATCTTCTGTATTTACTCTCTCTTGACTTGTTAAATATGTATTAACCGGCAAATACATTGGATAAATAATATCATCAATTGTTGCTGTTTCTTTAGTTTTATTATCGCCATCTGTAGTATTACTTGGTTCTTGTGTTTCCGTTGGAGTATTATTTTCTTCAGTCTTAGTTTCTTCTTTCTTACTTTCGGTCTTTGTATTATTAGTATCTAATATTGAATTTAAATCAAAATATGTATCATTATACTCTGTTCTTAAATCAATTTTATCAAATTTCATCATAATTTGTGTTTTACCATCGTTATCGATTACTTCCACTTTTGTTGGTAAATAATCTTCCCCAAAATATACTTTTTGTTTAACTAATTTTTCATTATTTGGATAATTGACCATCGATGTAAAAATATAACCATCATTAGTGCTTTCAAAAGTTCTGTTTTCATCATTAGATATATCATCTAATAAACTAGAAAGTAGATATACTTGACTGTTATTATATGGCCAATCACTTTGAAATTTAAAACTCTTATTAAGCGATGGTGTAACAATATACACACCTTCCTGATTTCTTAAAATAATTTGTTTGTGATCATTAACTTTATTAATTAATTCAATCTTATAAAAATCATCTCTTTTATATGAAACCGAAATATCATAGTTATATACATCTTCATTATTAACTAATTCCATTTCACCAGTCAAATAATAAGCATCAGTATTTTTAACTTTATTTTGAAACTCTTTTAACACTTCCTTCTCATCACGTTTGCCGCATCCAGTTAGCATTAGCGAAACCAATAATAAACATAAAAATATTTTTTTCATTTTACACCCCATTTTTTATCTTTATGGTAAATTATATGGTTCATTTTATTCTTTATGATGAATAATTACATAATTTTTGGTAAAAATATAATTATCAAGGAGGATAGATATGAATACCCTATATAAGACATGTTTAGTACTTAGTACAGTTGGTTGCTTAAACTGGGGATTAGTCGGTTTATTTAACTTTAATTTAGTAGAATATTTATTTGGTGATGGTTCCTTACTTACTAGAATTGTCTATGTCCTAGTAATGGTTGCCGGCTTAATTCAAGTAGGTTTACTAATGAAAGATCTAGATCGTTTAGACCACTAAAAATAGCATTGCTATTTTTTTTGTTTTGATTTATCATAATATTAGAGATGATCGTAGTGAAAAGAGTATTTATTGCAATAATTTTATGCTTATTTGCTATTTTAATTATTACATATACCAAAATTAATTTAACTAAAATAGATAATATAAGCATTGAAAAGAAAATAAAAAATGTTGAAAAAGATAATGAAAAAATAGATGAAGATATTCATAAAACTGAAGAAAATATTACCTCATTAAAGAAAGAGAAAGAAGATAAATGGCAAGAACTAAACACGTGGCAAAAAACAAAAGAAAAAATAGAAGCCGCCTTGCAGAAATAATCATTTTCATTATCACTTTCATTATCTTATTAATACTCATTACCAATAATTATTCTACGACCACTAAAATTATAAATAAAAATAAAGAATTAAATGCTAAATTATTAATTGCTAAAAATACTAACATTGAAAAGAAAGCTACCTTAAAAAAACTAGATGATGAAATAGTTACCTTAAATAATATCGATGACACTATTAGTATAACCAAAAATGATGTTTTTAATTTGATAAAAGAATTAGAAAAAGAAATATTAGATGGTAAAACTAAATATAAAATAGCTTATATTACTTTTGATGATGGACCATATCATTCCACTGATCAAGTCCTAGATATTTTAAAAAAATATGGTGTAAAAGCTACCTTCTTTACAATTGGTCTAGATAAAGATGATTGCTACGATAGCCCCGGATACTCTTGTTATAATACTTATAAAAAAATTGTTGATAATGGGCACACTATTGCTAACCACACCTATTCCCATCAAATCTTTAGAGGTCTTTATAGTAGTTCTGATAGTTTCATTAATCAAGTAAAACTTCAAGAAAAATTAATCGAAGAAAGAACTGGTATTAAAACTAATATTTTGCGTTTCCCAGGAGGAATTGGAACTGCCAATTCTCTAATGGGAAGTGGCGTTAGTAGTGTCAAATCATGGTTAAAAGAAAACGGCTATGGTTGGGTTGATTGGAGTGCCCAAGATGGTGATGGTGGATACTTACCTTCATATGATACCGCTTGGAATAATTTCACGAAATCAATCGATGAAGATATCGAAGTAATCTTATTTCATGACTATAGTTATACGACTATTTCAATGTTACCTGAAGCTATTGAATATTTACAAAATAAAGATTATATTATCTTGCCACTATTCTATGACAGTGTAAAAATAAACAAATAAAAAAGCCCCCAGGCTTTTTTATTTGCTATATCCTATTTTTCCATCTTCTAAACGAACTAATTTTTTTACTTTTAACGCTTTATTTAAATATTCTCTTTCCGTATCGAGTTCCATCTTGCTAAAAGAAATCCTTTTTCCATCTTTAAAATAATTACCATATATTATTTCATTATTATTATTAAATGTTAATATTTTTAAATAATCTTCTTTTATTTCCACCAAAGGATAATGGTCATATTCAAAGTAGCCACAAACATAAGGAGCACAACCACCATCGATATTTATATAGTTTTCCTTAGAATCATAAAAATAACCATAACGCTTATTGTTTGGCGTATGACCAACAATTGAAAAATAATCTTTGTTACCAATTCGACATCTAAATGGTATATATGGATCATCAGCTCTTGCCCATACATAGTAAGCATTAAAAGGATTAAGATTGCTTATCTTTATATCGCATTCATCCTTTATTTTTATTGGTGAACTAGCATGAACCAACAAAATATTTTTTCCATTACATTTTTCATTAAACTTATGATATATCTTTAAATTAGCAACATAATCTACCACTTCTAAAATCTTATCTCTATCGCCTAATAAAGTAGTAAGTTTATTATCAGTTACTCTTCCCCCATTAAGATACCAATCATTATGTTCTCTTACATAAACTCTTTTTCTTCTTTTTTCAAAAACTTCATACATCATTAATTCATGATTACCAGCCAAATAGATGATTTTAAAATGTGGATTATTTTCTTTTATCCTTTCAAATACATCTAATAAGATCTCTCCAGATTCAATTCCTCTATCGATTAAATCACCATTAATATATAAAATTACATCTTCACCTTTACTGATATTTTCAAGGTATGACATGACTGAATAATATAAATTGCCATTACCATGAATATCACTAATAATAAATTTGCGCATTATCTCACCTCACAAACTCATCCGGTATTATATCAAAAAAAGTAGTTTTTGGCTACTTTTTATTTCCAATACTTGCCTTAATAAATGACAAAAATAATGGATGAGCATGTGTTGGTCTCGATTTAAACTCAGGATGAAATTGACTAGCAATAAAATGTTTATGATGGGGTATTTCAATAATCTCAACCAAATTAGCGGCTTTATTTATTCCTGAGAAGACTATTCCCTCTTTTTCTAGTATCTCACGATACTTATTATTAAATTCATATCTATGCCTATGTCTTTCTAAAATCTTTGTTTGTTTATAATCTTTATACGCAAGTGTCCCTTTAGTTATCTCGCATTCATAATTACCAAGTCTTAAAGTACCACCTTTGTTAATAATTGATTTTTGATCAGCCATCAAATCGATAATTGGATTTTTTGTAGTTGGTGCAAATTCCGTTGAGTTAGCATCTTCAATATGACAGACATTTCTTGCAAATTCAATTACTGCTAGTTGCATACCCAAGCATATTCCCAAAAACGGAACATCATTTACTCTGGCATAATTAATCGCTTTGATTTTACCCTCAATACCTCTACTTCCAAATCCACCAGGTACTAAAATACCATCACAATTTTTAAACACTTCCTCTAAATTAGTACTCTCTTTTTCAAGTAATTCCGAGTCAATCCACTCTACTTCGACTTTTTTATTATAGACATATCCAGCGTGTACTAATGCTTCATGCACTGATAAATAAGCATCATGTAATTCAATATATTTACCAACTAAAGCAATTCTTACTTCACCTTTCAAATTATTTACTGTATCAATTAAATCAGTCCAATATTTTAAATCCGCTTTCCTTACTGGTAAACCAAATTGTTTTAAAATAATCTCATCAATATGTTGATTATAATAATTAATAGGTATTTGATAAATATTATCGACATCGACAGAATCGATAATGTTTTCTATTGGTACTGAACAAAATAACGAAAGTTTACTTTTTAATTTTTCTTCAGTTTTATATGGTACACGACACACTAGAGCATTTGGTGTTATTCCCATATTTCTCAAATCTCTAACACTATTTTGAGTTGGTTTTGTCTTTAATTCCCCAGATCCAAACAAAAGTGGCACAAGTGTACAATGAACAAAGAAAGTATTCTCTTTTCCTAATTCATACTGTATTTGCCTTAAAGCTTCGATAAAAGGTTGACTCTCAATATCACCGACTGTTCCACCAATTTCCGTAATAACAATATCAGCATTACTAGATAGCCCAGCCTCAAACACTTTATTTTTAATTTCATTAGTAATATGCGGAATCATTTGAACAGTTGAGCCTAAATACTCTCCTCTTCTTTCCTTTTCAATTACTGTACTATAAATCTTACCACTCGTAATATTTGAACTATAATTAAGCTCTTCATCAATAAATCTTTCATAGTGCCCTAAATCCAAATCAGTTTCACAACCATCATAAGTAACATAAACTTCTCCATGTTGAATTGGATTCATCGTTCCTGGATCAACATTAAAATATGGATCAAACTTTTGCATAAAGACTTTGTATCCTCTCGATTTTAAAAGTAATGCTAATGACGATGCCGTTATACCCTTACCTAACCCTGATACCACTCCTCCTGTTACAAATACATACTTTGCCATAATACACCTACCTTCTTTAATTATTAGAAACTATCAAACTAGATAAACCAACATAATTTCTTGGCGTCAAATTTAAGAGCATTTCTTTATCTTGCTTATCAATATCTAATTTCATAATAAATTCTTTTATTTCTTCTTTAGTTATCGTTTTCCCTCTTGACAATTCTTTTAATTTATCATAAGCATCTTTTATTTTATTTTTTCTTAGAACTGTTTGAATAGCCTCAGTTAATACTTCATAATGATTATCCAGTTCAAGAAGTAGATATTCCAAGTTTACTTCTAGTTTATTTAAACCAGTTAATGTTTCTTTAATACTTATTAAACTATGCGATATTATTACTCCAATATTTCTAAGTTTACTAGAATCAGTTAAATCTCTCTGCATACGAGATATTTGCAAATTATTAACTAGAGCATCAATTATACCATTACTTATTTCAATATTCGCCATTGAATTCTCATAATTAATTGGATTTACCTTATGGGGCATCACACTAGATCCAACTTCATAACGATTCGTTTTTTCATGAAAATATTCATTTGATATATATAGCCACATATCACTATCTAAATCTTTAATTATATTATTTAATACCTTAATATAACTTAACATAATACATAAAATATCATGTGATTCTATCTGTGTCGTCACTGGATTATATTCTAACCCTAAATCTGTTACAAATTCTTTAGTTAAACTAATCCAATTGACATTTGGAAAAGATACAATATGACAATTATAATTACCAACAGCACCACTAAATTTGCTTTTTAATTTCAATGATTTAATTAAAACTAAAATGCTTTTTAGTCTATAGGAAAATACTTTTATTTCTTTTCCCACTGTTGTTGGGCTTGCAACTTGTCCATGTGTATGGCCTAACATTGGACAATCTTTATATTTGTTGCTAAGTTCATCAAGTTTTATAATTAATGCATCCAAATCATGATAATATACATCACATAATGCATCTTTAATCATTAAATTATAACTCGTATTATTTACATCTTCACTTGTCAAAGTAATGTGAATAAAGGGAATTAATCTTTCTAAATCTACTTCCCTAAATTTATCTTGCAAATAATATTCAACTGCTTTGGCATCATGTTTAACCCTACTTTCAATTTCTTTTACTTTTTTTGCTTCTTTAAGATTAAACTTTTCATAAATATTATCAAGTTTTTTTATCTCATTTCCTGTTAACACTTCATTAATTATCTTTTTTTTAATGATAAACTTTAGCCATGCTAATTCTATAAATACACGATATTTAATTAGCGCATATTCACTAAAATAATTAGCTAGTTCTTCTGTCTTCACCTTATATCGCCCATCGACAGGAGAAATATTTAATAATTCATTCATCTAACAATTATTTCCTCTCTACCAGCCCCAACCCCAATAAACTTAACTGGCGTATCAGTAAGTTCTTCAATTCTTTCAATATATTTCTTAGCATTATCAGGAAGTTCATCATAACTCCTACATTTACTTATATCACCAAAGTTACCATCAAACTCTTCATATATTGGTTTACAATTGGATAAGAAACTAACATTAGTGGTAAAATCGGTTGTCCTTTTACCTTTATATTCATATGCCACGCACATTTTAATTTTATCGAATTTACCAATGGTATCTAAATGATTAACACACAAACCAGTAAGGCCATTTATCATACACACATAACTAAGGGAAACCGTATCTAACCAACCACATCTTCTTGGTCTTTTCGTAGTAACTCCATATTCATGCCCAAGTTCTCTAATTCTATCTCCTGTAGCATCCGTTAATTCTGTAACAAATGGTCCTGAACCAACTCTTGATGAATATGCCTTTATTACTCCATATACATCTCCTATATATTTAGCACCAATACCTGTCCCACAAATAGCGCCACCTATAGTTGGATTACTAGATGTTACAAACGGATAACTACCAAAATCAATATCCAAAAGTGATGCTTGAGCTCCTTCACATAATATTTTTTCATTATTTCTAATTGCCTTATGAAGCATTGTTATTGTATCGCATACATAAGGCTTTAATATTTTGGCATATTCCTTATATTCTTTATATATTTCACTAAACTTTAATTTGGGTTTTTTGTACGCTTTCAAGATAATATTTTTATTTTTAATATTTTCCTTCAATAAGTCCTTAAAACGACTACCAACAAAATCTTCCATTCTAATACCAGAACGTTCATATTTATCACAATAAGCAGGACCTATACCTCTTTTAGTAGTACCAAGCTTATTACCTTCTCTTCTTTCTTCCAAAGTTTCATCTAAAATAATATGATATGGCAATATGACATGTGCTTTTTCACTAATATATAAATTATTTACTTTATATCCTTTTTCTTTTAAATCATTTATTTCTTCAATTAGTACTTTTGGATCAATTACTACCCCATTTCCTAACACCGCTTTAACATTATCATAAAGTATTCCACTAGGTAATAAATGGAAAGCAAACTTAACCCCATTAACCATAACTGAATGGCCAGCATTATTACCACCAGAATATCTTACAGCATATTTGTTATCTGCTGATAAATAATCAATTACTTTCCCCTTTCCTTCATCTCCATAAAATGCCCCTAAAACTACTGTTACATTTCTCATAAAATAACCTCCTACTTTAATAGTATATAAAAAAATTGTAAAGATTTATAGACTATTATTTTTTTATATGCTATAATATAATTGATTTTGCCCCATATAGAGGCTTTTTTATTGCCTAATCAGATAATTAATTAAAAAAAGACTAAATATTTTTAGCCTTTTTTCTTATTTTTAAATATTACATGTAATTATATCCCTTAAGTTTCTAATAAATATTTTTAAAACGCTTGCCTTTTTAATATCATATGCTACCGTTAATGGTACCTCATAACTAAAGGTCCCATTTTCATATACTTCAATTTTCCCAACCTTATCTCCTACTTTAACCGGAGCCGTTATATCATCAGTTTCAATATTATATTTAATATTTCTTTTTTCTTTTTGGGTATTATTTAAAATGGATATATCATTCATAGCTACAATATCAACATGTTCTGGATCACCCAAATTAACTTTCATAATTCCAAGTGAACTTGAGTGATCTACTAGTTTATCAATCGTATACATATTAAAGCCATAATCTAACATTGCCAAAGTATCTGTTGTTCTTTTCTCTGTTGTTTCTTCACCCATAACAACACTTATAAGACGCATATCTCTTTTTTTACCAGTAGCTGTCAAACAATATCCAGCATCACCTGTATATCCTGTTTTAAGGCCATCGATATAAGAATAGAATTTTACTAATTTATTAGTATTAACTAACCAAAAACTATTACTAGTATTCTTTCTTAAATAATCTTCATAGATACTTGAAAATTCCAATATTTTAGGGTGTTTTACAAGTTCTCTCGCGATCAAAGCCATATCGTGAGCGCTTGAATAATGTCCTTCGGCATCTAATCCAGTTGAATTGACAAAGTGTGTATTTTTTAGCCCCAAACTCTTTGCTTTTTCGTTCATAAGTTTTACAAAAGATGCTTCTGTACCAGCAATCTTTTCAGCTAGTGCCACTGTCGCGTCATTACCGCTAGCTACGCATATCCCTTTGATTAAGTCTTCAACGCTCATCATCTCATTAGCCTCAAGAAATATTTGTGAACCACCCATACTTGCTGCATTCTTAGAAACAACTACTGTATCATTCCATTTTAAATTCCCTTTTTCAATATTCTCCATAATTAAAATTAAAGCCATCATCTTTGTCATCGAAGCAGGTGCTAACTTTTCATTTGCATTCTTACTATATAAAACCTCTCCCGTTGAAGCCTCAATTAAAATAGCACTTTTAGCATTTTCTGCTAGATTTAAATCTTCTGCATGTACCAAAAATGGAATCATTAACAAAACAAAAAACAAACATATTTTCTTCACAACATCACCTAGTAAATGATATGTTTATTTTCTTTCTTTATTAACTAATTCCTAAAATAATTGCCACAAATCTAATTATCATTATAAGTTCTCCAAAAAAGATTAACTTATCAATTGTTATTAATTGTTTAATATATTTTAAAACTCGTTCTTTATCAATTTTTAATTTTTTACTAATATTTTTTTCTAACCAAAAATAAGCATCAGTCTTAATTTCAATAAGTAAATAACTAGCAAATGCACAAATAGTCGCTAAAGGAATAGCTAACCTTGCATCACCAATATTATATGTAGCACTATTAACAAAAAAGATAATAATTGGTAACACATATAACTTTTTTAAATTACTAAGTACCTTACTAAAAACATCCATGCTTTTATGATTACTAGCTGATATTCCCGCTTCCATTAAGGGAAGTGCAATATCACTTAGACTATTACCATAATATCTTTTACTAGCTATCTTAATAACTTTTCGCTTTAAGTTATATACCGTAAAAATACTTTTATTTTCAATAATATTGATACTATCATATTCTGATAATATATCTTTTGTCGTGTTAAAGCCATCGCTATCAGTTATCTTTTTATTATTCATTAAAACTAATATTAAATACCATAAAAAGGCAATTATGATTAAGCCATTGGCAACATACATAGATATCATTAACATATTATCACCTAACATAAATATAACATATATCAAAAGAAAAAGATAGGATTAACCTATCTTTATTTATTCATTGGTACTTGTTGTGTAATACAATGAATGTTTCCTCCACCAAGTAAGATCTCTCTTGCATATATTGGCTCGATTGTTCTACCAGGATATAATTGTTTTAATAGTTTAATAGCTTTTTCATCGTTTGGATCACCAAATACTGGTAGTGCAATAAAACCATTACCTGTATAATAGTTTACATAAGAAGCAGCTAATCTATCGCCTTCTTGTCTTGGAAGTGTCCCATCGACACTATCGACACCTTCGCTTTCTTCTTTTGTAATTAATATTGGTTTAGGTACATACAATTTATGAACTTTAAGTTTTCTACCTTTAGCATCTGTAACACTTTCTAAATACTCAAGTGCTTTTTTACTAATCTCATATTGAGGATCCTTTTCATCATCTGTCCAAGCAAGAACAACTTCACCTGGTTTTACAAAATTACAAATATTATCAATGTGTCCATTTGTTTCATCATTATAAATACCTTCTGGTACCCATAATACTTTCGTACATCCTAAATAATCACACAATTTCTTTTCAATTTGTTCTTTTGTCATATTTGGATAATTTCTTCCAGATGTTTTACGAAGTTGCGTTTCCGCACAAGTCATAACGGTTCCTTCACCATCAGTGTGAATTGCCCCACCTTCTAGGATGAAATCATCCAAACGATAACTATCGCATCCCTCAAGTTCCGCCATTTTTCTTGCAATCGCATCATCCTTATCCCATGGGAAATATAATCCAGATACTAAACCACCCCATGCATTAAAACACCAATCAACAGCTCTTAAGCCACCCTTATCATTAACAAGGAAAGTAGCTCCACAATCCCTTATCCAAGAATCGTTATTGCTCATTTCAACTACCCTAACTTTAGGATCTAACATATTCCTTGCATTGGCATATTGCTCATATGATACCACCATTGTTATTGGTTCATATTTAGCGATTGTATTAGCTACTTCAGCAAATACTTTTTGAGCTGGTTTTGCCCCTAAACGCCAATTATCAGGTCTTTCTGGCCATATCATATAAGTTCCTTTATGTTTTTCAAATTCACCAGGCATTCTATAACCATCTTTAATTGGTTTCGTATTTAATCTTTTCATTATATGCTCCCTTTTTATTTATTAACTTTAACTCTTGATACCAAGATTTCTTCAATTATAAATGAAAGAGCTACACCAACAAGAAGTGGAATATTATCCATAATATATTCTAAACTAAAATCACCGAATATTGTAAATAGCACACCAGCAATTAACAAAATAAATGGTACATAAGTAATAATATGAATCATTACTTTACCACCAGGTACTCTATAAACTCTTTCAGTCTTTGGATCTGTTTTTCTTAACTTCAAGAATGCTAAGAACATTGGAATATAACCAACAAGAAGGGTAATCCAACTTAAGCAGAAGAATAAACTAAAGCCAGCGCCAAAATCTTCACTAATCAAGTTAGCGACTACACCACCAACAACAATAATTGATGCCACTACACCATTTATAATTGCTGCCTTATAAGGGACACCTTCTTTATTAACGGGGCTAAATCCTTTTGGAAGTCCACCATCATCAGCGGCATATTTAGCAACCGCATTAACACCAAATGACCAAGAAGCAATATTAGCAATAAATGTATAAATAAACATTAATCCACAAAGGATTATCATCGTGCTCTTAACTACTGGGCCAATACCTACACTTGTAAATAATGCATCTAATACTTCAACTACTATTTCAGCATCAGCACCAATCCAGTTTTCATTAGCTTCTAGTGCAATATTAAATCCAGTTGCTGGTAAGATATAGAATATTGCCATTAATAATCCACCAAAAATTAAAGCTTTTGGAATATCTTTCTTTGGCTCATCCATATCATCAACCCATGTTCCAACTACCTCAAATCCCATAAAGTTAAATAAAATAATTGAAATAAATGACATTGAATCCAAATCAAATGTTGGTATTAAATCACTAAAGCTTGTAATTGGATTTGCACTATGTCCTGTTTTAATAACTGAATAAATACCTAAAATACCAATACCTAATAGTAAGATAATTTTAAGTGCTGTACCAGTATTAACAATTTCTTTACTTTCACCAATACGTTTAGTACTTAAGAAAGTTACTAACCATACATAACCAAGTTGCATTAATAATAATGCCCATATTGGTAATTCAATATTTAGCATTCCCGCAAAAATATCTGTTACCGCAACGGCAAGTGAAGCAATCCATAATGGGAAATTAACCCAATAATTCCATGCTACACGTCCAGCCCATTTAGGGCCAAATGCTCTTTTTACCCAATCATATAATCCACCTTCACTTGGATAACTCGTACCAAGCTCTGCCGTAATCATACCATAAGGTAAACAAAAACCAATAAGTAATAATGCCCACCAGAAGTATTGTGTATTACCAATGGCTGCCGTTGGCATTACTGATTCGCACACTAGAGTTAAACAAACTGTTCCTAGTATCGCATCAAACAATCTAAATTTTTTCTTTGTTTTCATTTTTTTACCTTCCTAAATTTTTATTACAAATTTCTATTGTCTCATCTTTCTTGCCCATAAAGTATACCAAAAGTCCCCTCATGGCTGTCAAACGATTTTCTGCTTCATCAAAGCAAATAGAAACATTTTCATCATCCATAATTTCATCAGTTACTTCTTCGCCTCTTGTAGCTGGTAAACAATGTAAGAACTTAACATGAGGACTACATTTTTCAATCATTTCACGATTGACCTGATATTTTGGATAGAAAATTTTCATTCTCTCGTCTTTTGGTAGTTCCGCTTCATATAATCCATACCATACATCAGTATAGATAAAATCCGCATCTTTTAATGCTTCTTCTGGATTATCAGTTATCAAGTAGCTTCCACCACTAACACGACAATTTTCTCTGGCAATATCTAAATATTCACCCTTAAGTTGGAATCCTTTTGGACCATAATGTACAAAATGGCCACCCATTTTAGTAATCATCATCATCAGTGATGCACATACTTGTGTACAGTCACCAACGAAAACTACCTTCAAATCTTCAACACTTTTGCCTTCAGGCATATGTTCAAAGATTGTAATAATATCGCCCATCTCTTGAGTTGGATGGTTCCAATCGCTCATACCATTTAAGACTGGTACCGTTGAATATTTTGCTAATTCAACAATTGTCTTATGTTGTTGTACACGAGCCATCAAAACATCGACAATTCTCGATAATACTATCGCCGTGTCCTTCATACTTTCGTGCTTACCAAGTTGAATTTGCCCAGGTGCTAAATACTGTGCATGGCCACCAAGTTGTGTCATTGCTGCTTCAAAAGAACATCTTGTTCTTGTTGAAGTTTGCTCAAAAATCATTCCTAATGTCTTATGATACAAAACATTTAATGGATAACCTGCCTTAATATTTTCTTTAATAAGTAAACTCAAATTGATAATATCTAAAAGTTCTTCTTTCGTGAAATCTTGCGTTGAAATATAATCTTTTTTTGGCATTAAAATTACCACTCCTTTCCTAACTCAATAATAGAACTATCCTCTATTATCTATAATCAAATTTTATCACATAAAAATATAATAATCAATATTTTATCCATATATCTATTGAATTATTATTATCATCATGTTATAATAACGACGAAAGTAGTGATAATATGGAAAACAATTTTAAACATTTTTTCTTTGATGGTTATAGCTTAGAAGAAAAAACATTAGCAAGTGTTAATAACATGGAATCATTAATCAAAATAATTAATGAAAAATATTTTAATAATCAGGGGACTATCAAAATTATTCCTTATTTTGATGGTAAAATACCTGCTGATGGTGGTGTAAGTGGTACTATTCTTGGACAAAACTCCCACTTCACTTGCCATACATTTTGTTATAAAGGAGCATTATTTATAGACTATTTTGGCAGTTCAGAAAATCACGAAAATGTAAAGGCTGACATTCTAACGGTTTATAACACTGATGACTATGATTTATGCACTAATAATCAAGATTTAATTGGAAACTTTGGAAAACACATTATTGTTGAAAAAAATAAACCATACACCTTTGATGAGGCTCTTAATTTGATTAAAAAGATTTTAGTGGATATTGAAATGACTCCAGTATGTGACACAATTACTAGAAAAACAGATGACATAAATTTAGATATGCTCCAGGTAATTGCTGAATCACATATCTCAATTCATCAAACAAATGATAAGACCGTTATTGATGCTTTCTCTTGTAAAGATTTTGATGAACAAAAATTATTAAAATTATTAGATGCTAACGATTATGAACAAATAATTCGTGGAGTCAAATATAAATAAAAAGACGTTAAGTCTTTTTTTAACGTCTTAAAGTTATTGCCCCATCATTTTTAATATGTAATTTTTCAAAAATATTAAAGTTAAATAATAGTATTGCCAAATTAGAAATAATAATAATTGCATCTGTTATTGCCCCTGAATATGATAGTGCATACATATCATAAATAAACCATAAGGTATATGTAACAATTGCTCCAAATACCACAATTCTTCTTTTCTTTGTCAAGAAAAATCCATCGATTAAACTTGCAAAATAAGGGAATAAATCAATTATTTTTGTATATGTTGCAATACTACACATAATATAAACGATTACACTTCCAATAAAAATATAATTATCCTTATCCGTTTTATAATAAGCTGAATCTCTAATAACCTCTAAAATACATATTAGTAATCCACTATATGCTCCAAGCAAATAATAATGAATGCAAAATAAAACTGTCGATATTATTTGAAATACTAATATTTTATTTGTATCTTTTCTGTAATAACTAAGTACTAATAATATCCAAGCTAAAAATCCTAATATCTGAATACCTATAAATCCCAAATCCATATTATCACCTAACATAAATATAACACATTTTGACAAAAGAAAAAAGCGATTACTCGCTTTTTATTATTCAATAATTTCAGATACTGATCCAGCACCAACAGTTCTTCCACCTTCACGAATTGAGAACTTAGTTCCGTTTTCAACTGCGATTGGAGCGATTAATTCAACTGTCATAGTTACATTATCACCTGGCATAACCATTTCAGTTCCTTCTGGTAATGTAATTACACCAGTAACATCAGTAGTTCTGAAGTAGAATTGAGGTCTGTAGTTTGTAAAGAATGGAGTATGTCTTCCACCTTCTTCTTTGCTTAGTACATAAACTTGAGCT
>JAEEGL010406988.1_pt1 | contig 17626 bp, 16 predicted proteins | sample 9134231 | NCBI WGS metagenome assembly JAEEGL01 (sample SAMN16246548, study PRJNA631951) | gut metagenome | biome: gut microbiome; feature: rumen; material: fiber-attached | host: Bos | place: Iran: Karaj | collected 2018-10 | reverse complement strand
GCCTCGCAACCCTTCATCAGTTTCTTAGCCATACTGTTCCTCCTTATTTCTCGATTTCAATGGCAACGTCCGGGCAGGTTCTTGCGCAGGACGCACAGGCGATGCAGGCCTCCGGATGCACAACTTCAACGGCGAAATAGCCTTTCGTGTTGAGGCGCTTGGAGATGGCCAGCACGTCTTTGGGACATGCGCGCACGCAAAGGCCGCAGCTCTTGCATGCGTTCTCGTGAATGGTGACTTTGATCATGGCGTTTCCTCTCTTTCCTCCCGTGGAATCATTGATGGATTTATTGAAGAATGAAGACCGAACCCCGAAGACGGCGATGGATGCAGGATCCGTGACTCGGTTTTCATTATTTCCTTACAACCCTTCGTTCAGGAATTTATCCCAACTGCGATGCATCATAATGTCGATCGGCACGAGGGTTCCGATATACTTCGGATCGAGCCCGTGTTCTTCGGCATAGCGCGAAAAATCGTCCAGCACCTTCGGCAATCCCGCCGTGCCCCAGACCGGAATACCGGTCTTTTCGGACAGCCCCCTGACAAGCTCATAGCCCTGCAGCAGATGTTCTGCGTCCGTCTCGCCCGCAAGGTTGCCGTTGTTGACAAGACCCGTCACATCGAGCCGCGAGACGAACTGAATCTTTTCAAGCACCGCCCATGCGCTTTCGACCTCCGCCGCCGTGGGGCGCAGCGGGTTGACGATGAACAGAATGTGCTTGTGCTCGTCGGGAATCCGGTCGAAATACGGTTTATACTGCCCGAGCGCGATCGAGCCGACATGGTCGCCGCCGATGTCGAAAAAAACGCTGCCCTCTCCCGGTGTGAACGCGGAGTACACGCGGGCGGACAGCGACATAATCTCGATCTTTTCGAGGGCATAGGGGGGCATGATGAGCTCGACACCGGCGGGCGTCAGAACGTCGCCGCGTTCGCTCGTGCGGAAGTACGGATTGATGACGTCCAGGTCCACAAGGGTACACGGACCGTGCTTTGCCGCGTTGATCGACATATTCAACGCAAGCTCGCTCTTTCCGCTGCCGAAGCTGCCAAGCAGTACCCAGTAGTCCTTCATCCGACGCTCCTTGCACCTCAGTTGTCTGACAACATCGAACAGTTGTCCGACACATGCTTATTGTACCAAAATATTGTGCAAAAGTCAATCGGCATTTCACGCTTTTCACTTATATATAAAAACGGGGAAGCGATACAAAAAGACGGAGGCCGAAGCCCCCGTCGGAAAACCGGAGATGATTTACAGCTCCTTGAGGTACGACCGCCTGCGCTTGTGCTGTACGGCGTTGAAGCGCTTCCAGAGGTTCTGAATCGCGAGGTTGTCCTCAAGGTTCAGGTTCGTTTCGGCGTGCTCGACACCGCCGTCGAGCAGCATATCCGCAAGCGCGGCTGCAATCACCGCGATGACGCCGGTGTTCTGATATTCCGGCGCGACGGCGATCAGTCCGAGGTCGATGACCTTCGGATGCTTGATCGCTTTCAAAAGCCGCACCAGCGCCGCGGGGGTCAGATGCCCGTTCGACGGCTGCACCGCTTTTGCGATCGAGGGGAAGCAGAGCCCGAGGCAGACGACCTTGTCGTGTTCGTCCAAAAGACAGACCACATGGTCGAGGTCGATGATCAGACGGAAGTTGTCGATCATCGTCTTTTTCATGCCGTCCGTGAACGGCACGGTGCCGTAGATATCCTCGTACGCGACGTCCAGCAGGTCAAAGAACCCGTCCTTATAGCGATTCAGAAAGTCGTTGACGTTCTTTGCCTTTGCAATGCGCAGGTTGAATTTCTTTAGGAGCAGATCGCTTAGGTGTTTGAGCTTGTCTGCGGTCGCCTTGTCGGGCGCGTAGATCTTGGATTCGACCCAGTCGACTTCCTTCCGATACCCGCAGCCCTCGATCAGCTTGCCGTAGTACGCGGCGTTGTACTGCTCCTCAAAGGTCGAAAGCTCGTCAAAGCCCTCGATCAGAAGCCCTTCGCGCTCAAGATCGGAAAAGCCGAGCGGTCCGCACACGGCGGTCATGCCGCGTTCCTTTGCAAAGCTCTCAACCGCTCCGAACAGTGCGTCTGCGACCTCCTGTTCGTCGATCGCGTCAAACCGCGTGAAGCGCACGCGCTTTTCGTTGTGTTTTTCGTTGGATGCGCGCTGCAGAATCGCGGAAATGCGCCCGACGACCTTGCCCTCGCGCATTGCGAGCCAGTAGCCGGTTTCGCAGGTATCGTGATAGATATAGTCCGAACGGAAAATCTTCTTCTCGTCGCCGTACAGCGGCGGGACGTAGTTCGGATTGCCGCGATAGAGCGTGTTCGGAAAATCCAGGAACGCCTTCTGCTGCTTTTTGGTTTTGACTTCGATGATCTGTACCATGCCTGAACTTCAGCAGCGGCGGGTTGCGTGGAAGCAGACGCCGACGCCGTTCGGGCCGCAGTGGCTGCCCGCGGTCGGGTTCGTGACGACGGTTTCAATTGCAAGATCGTCGCCGAACTTCGCATGCAGCATATCGACAAGCTCTGCCGCAAGCTCCGGCGCGTCGGTGTGACCGACGATAAAGCGGTGCGCCTTGATATTGTCGCCGAGCTCTTCGACGGTCTTGATCAGACGATCCATCGCGTTCGCTCTGCCGCGTTCCTTGCCGATGCTGACCATCTTGCCTTCGTCGTTCATGCAGATGATCGGGCGAATGCCCAAAAGCGTGCCCATCGTTGCGGAGATGCCGCTCACGCGTCCGCTGCGCTTGAAGAACTTGAGATCGTCCGCAAAAAAGTACTGCGCATAGTGGTCGACTTCGGTCTTTGCCCATTCGACGAGCTCCTCTGCTGTCTTGCCCGCTTTGTACAGGTCGCCGATCGTGCGCACGAGGTTATAGCTGACGATCGTGATGCCCTTGGTGTCGATTGCGTAGAACCTGCGTTTCGGGAACTCCTTCAGAAGCTCTGCAACCGCCTCGTCCATCGCGCGGAATGTCACGGTCATTGCCGCGGAGAAGTGCACGTACAGGATGTCGTTGCCCTTCTCGAACTCGGGCAGGAAGTAGTTGCGGTAGCGCTCTGCGGAGATACCGCCGGTCGTGGGCAGCACGCCGTCGCGCAGCGACTGATAGAACGCGTGTGAATCGAACACGTCGTAGTCCTCATAGGGATAGATCGTCTTTGCATCGATTGCATAGGGCATGGAAATCAGCCGGTAGCCGTATTCTTTGGCAACCTCCGGCGTGATGTCGGTATCGGTGTCGGTAAACAGTGTCAGCATGTTTTTTACTCTCCTACTAAAATATAATGGTGAACCGGCTGTCCGCCGTCGATGCGGATGACCTCGGTTCTGGGATACACTTTTGTGAGCGCTTCGCAGAGACGCTCCGCGTCCTGCGCGTTCGCGTCGCGGCCGGAAAGCAGCAGCAGCACGCCGCAGTTTTCGGCATGCATCTCCTTTGCAAGCTGCAGCGCGGTATCGTTCGCGTCGCAGTCGTTGATATAGATTGTGTCGCCGATGAAGCCGATGAAATCGCCCTCATGCACGTGTACGCCGTCCTTTTCGGCATCACGGCTTGCGCGTGAGACGAAGCCCGTGACGACGCTTTTGATCACATCCTCCAAATCGGCGCAAAGTGCGTCCGGATCGGCGCCCGTATCCATCATGGACATCGCGGCGTAGCCCTCGCCGACCGTATGCGAATGCAGCACCCGCACGTCGGAGGACGGGAACAGATCGCGCGCCTGCTCAGCGGTCAGCAGCACATTGCCGTTGTTCGGGAAGACATAGACGATGTCGGCGTTGATGCGCTCGAATGCGTTCAGAAAATCCGCCGCGCTCGGGTTCATGCTCTGTCCGCCGTCGATGACCTCGTCCGCGCCGAGCGAAGCAAACAGCTCTTTAAGGCCTTCGCCCGCCGCAACCGCCACAATGCCGGTCTTTTTGCGCGCCTTCGGCACCTTCGCCGCAACGGTCGGCAGATCGGTTTCGTTATGCTGCAGCGACATGTTTTCGACTTTCAGCGTCAAAAACTCGCCGTAGCGCTGGCAGCGGTTCAGGATATCGCCCGGGCGCATCGTGTGTACATGCACCTTTACGATTGAGCCCTCGCGGAACGCAACGACCGAGTTGCCGACGCTGTTCAGATAATCAATGAAGCTGTTGAGATCGAACGATTCCGGATCGCCCTTCTTGCGCTGCAGCCGCAGCAAAAACTCCGTGCAGTAGCCGAAGGTCAGCTCGCTGTTTTCATCAAACGCATTCAGGTCCGCCTTCGACGCAGCCGAGCCGTGCGCTTCGCCCTTTCGGACCGCTTCGCCGTTCAGTACGCGGCGCATGCCTTCGAAGATGTAGAGCAGTCCCGCGCCGCCGCTGTCCACGACGCCCGCTTCGCGCAAAACCGGTAAAAGGTCCGGCGTGCGTTCCAGCGCGCGCTGCATCTCGTCCACCAGATCGCCGAAGTAGCTTTCGAGCGAGGACCCTTCTCCGATGCGCCCGTTTGCATAGCGCACGCTGTCGGAAAAGACGGTCAGGATCGTTCCCTCGACCGGCTCGGGCACCGCGCGATACGCCTCTTCGACACCGCAGTTCATCGCCCGCGCAATGTCATGGAGGTCCGCTTCCTTCACGCCCGCAAACCCCTTTTTGATGCCGGAAAAGATGCGCGAAAGAATCACGCCCGAATTGCCGCGCGCGCCAAGAAGCATGCCGTGCGCGCCCTTGTCCGCAATCTCCGAAAGCGCGGCGTCGTATTGTCCCTCTGTCGCGTCTGCGCCGGAATAGACCGTCGCAAGCATGTTGTCGCCGGTGTCGCCGTCAGGGATGGGGAAGACGTTGAGGTCGTTCACTTCTTTGCGGTAGCAGCTCAAATGGTCCGCGCCGCTTAAAATCATCTGCGCATACAGCGCGCCGTTCAGATGCTGTGTGTTCATTGCGTTACGCTCCGATCCGGCGTCCGCCGAAAGACCGCGGAGATATCCACGATCTCATCAAGCGAGCATTGCAGCACCTCGCAGATTTTCAAAAGTGTGTTCATGTGCACCGGCAGCCCTTTGCCGAGCTTCGCAATCACAGCGGAGCTCAGGTGCGTCACCGACTGCAAATCCTTCTTTTTCATTTTTCGCGTTCGCAGCAGCGCCCAGAGTCGGTCGTAGCAGACACGAAAGGTCTCTTGTATCATAATCCCCCCTACATAACCGGAAGAGACGCGCAAAACGGGTCCCTTCTGTCCATACGCCGAGTATTGTACCATGGAATGCGACATGTTTCAACACAAATCTTTTCAATCGTAAAGATTTTGCAAAACGGAAAGAACATATAAAATCCATTGACATGGACGGCGAGCGGTTATTATAATAAAACTGTATAACTTGTACAGCAACAGGAGGTACCCGTATGAATTGTCCCAATTGCGGAAGCGTAATCCCCGATACCGCCGTTTTCTGCGGTAACTGCGGCGCAAAGATCGAACAGAAACAGCCGCCCAAACAGACCCCGCCGGAGCAGCAGGTCGTGATTCAGCAGCCGGTCACCGAAGCGACGCTGCCTGCAAAGTTCCGTCCGTTGAGCCCGTGGGCGTATTTCGGACTGTCGCTGCTGTTCTCGATTCCGGTCGTCGGCTTCATCTTCCTGATCGTCTTCTCGTGCAGCGGCGCGAACATCAACCGCCGCAACTTCGCACGCTCCTACTGGTGCGCGCTGATCCTGTGCCTGATCATCCTTCTGGTCGTCTTCCTGATCGCCGCCCTGACCGGCGGTATCCAGCGGCTCGGCGACTGGCTGCGGCAGTACACATATTGATCCCAACGCGATCATCCGGACGGCTTCGGCCGTCCCTTTTTTCATGCTTGCATTTTCATGCGGGAATGGTACAATAGAAACAGGCAAAGGAGGCGGTTTAATGCTGTACGAATACCGTTTGGAAACCCCGAAGGAAGGCTTTATCGACATCACGGAGCAGGTGCGCGACGCCTGCAGACAGAGCGGTGTGTTCGACGGCATGCTGACCGTCTACTGCCCGCACACCACCGCGGGGGTGACGATCAACGAAAACACCGATCCGGACGTCAAAAACGATCTTTTGATGGCGCTGAACAAGACCTATCCGGATCGCAAGGAATTCCGTCACGCGGAGGGCAACAGCGCGGCGCACCTGAAGGCGAGCGTCATCGGCAGCAGCGTCACGATCATGATCGACGACGGCGAGCCGGTGCTCGGCACGTGGCAGGCAGTGTATTTTACGGAATTCGACGGTCCGCGTTCGCGGCGGTTCACCGTCAAGGTCATGGGAACGAGAAAATAACGGGAGGTTTGTATGAAAGCGTTTGAACGGTTATTAAACTACGTCGTCGTCTACACCACAAGCGACGAGGACAGCACCACAGTGCCGACAAGCATGCGACAGTTCGATCTTGCGCACAAGCTGGTCGACGAGCTGAAAGCGCTGGGCGTCAGCGACGCAGAGGTGGACGACAAGTGCTACGTCTATGCCACACTGCCCGCAACGGTCGGATATGAACAGGCGACCAAGCTCGGCTTTATCGCGCACATGGACACCGCGCCGGACTTCTCGGGCGAAAACGTAAAGCCGCGCATCATCGAGCACTACGACGGTAAAGACGTTGTGCTCGGCACAAGCGGCAGAACGCTCGACAACGCGAACTTCCCGCATCTGGCGTCTTTGAAGGGCCGCACGCTGATCGTCACAGACGGTACGACGCTTTTAGGCGCGGACGACAAGGCGGGCGTTGCGGAGATCGTCACGATGCTCGAGGAAGTACTGCGTGAGAACATCCCGCACGGGAAGATTTCCGTCTGCTTCACGCCAGACGAGGAGGTCGGCAGCGGCGCGGATCACTTTGACGTCGCGCGCTTCGGCGCGGACTTCGCCTACACCTGCGACGGCGGCGCGGAGGGCGAACTGGAATACGAAAACTTCAACGCGGCAGGCGCGCAGTTCGAGATTCGCGGGTTCAACATTCATCCGGGCGAAGCGAAGGACAAGATGATCAACGCGCTGGTCGTCGCCTGCGAGATCAACGAAATGCTGCCGAAGGGGCAGACTCCGCGCGACACGGCGGGCTATGAGGGCTTCTGGCACCTGACTGCGCTCGAAGGCAATACGGAAGCCGCAAAGCTCTCCTATATCATCCGCGATCACGATTTCGAGAGCTTCAACCGCCGCAAGCTGACGCTCGAAGGCATCGCAAAGACGCTAAACGAGAAGTACGGCGACGGCACGGTGACGCTTTCGATCCGCGAGCAGTACCGCAACATGAAGGAAAAGATCGAGCCGTGCATGCATCTCATCGACAACGCCAAGAAGGCAATGGAGCTTGCGGGCGTCGCCCCGAAGGTTCAGCCGATCCGCGGCGGCACGGACGGCGCAAGACTCAGCTTCATGGGTTTGCCGTGCCCGAACCTCGGCACCGGCGGCTATGCGTTCCACGGCCCCTACGAGCACATCACCGTCGAGGGCATGGACGCCTCGGTGAAGGTGCTCAAAAATCTCGTCGCACTCTATCGCGATCGATAATCGCATATCCCCCAAATAAGCAAAGGAACCGCTCGATCGAACGGTTCCTTTTTGAACGCTTGCCGGGCGGAAAGCCGAGCGGCAAACGAAACGCAAATGCTATTCTGCGGGCGTCGGATTCGTGACCGTGCCGATAAACAGCACCGTGCCGTCGTATGATTCGATCACATACAGGAACGGGCGGGTCAGATGAAAATCGATCTTCGGCAGATCCTCCGGCGAAAGGGCGCAGCTGTCGTTCATCGCGACCATCGTATACGCGGCGGCCTCCACGCCCTTCTCATCAATGCCGATAAACGATTCCTGCAGCACGCGGCTGACGGCGGCGGCAGGATCGTCGCACATGCCCGTGAAGTCCGCGTCAAAGGAGTACATGATCCCGACGCCGAGCGATTGCAGAGCTTCGTCGAGTTCCAGCTTATCCCGGTATTTGAATTTCGGCAGCTTGACGCTGACGTCCGCGCGAAGCTCTTCGCCGGCGCGCAGAAGCACGTGCAGCTTTTCGGACGAGCCGAGCAGATCGGAAAGCGGAATTCCTTCGTCGGGCAGAACGAACGTCATCCGTCCGATCCGGCAGAGATTGAGACTGTAGCGCAAAAAACCGTCGCCTTTGACGATTACCGCATTGTCGTCCTCGCGGTTCATGTAGCTGACCGTTTGTTCACCGTCGACGCCGATAAACGTGCCGGGCTCGGTTGCGCCTTCATAGAATGCGTCGATCCAGCCCGCCTTCAGATAGATCGTGTTGATCAGCACGGCTACCGTCGTCAGATCGAAATGAAGCGCGTCCTTCGAGATTTTGATCTTGCCGCGCGTATGCTCACGGATCCAGTCGGCGATCTGCTGCGCCGCGTCCGCTGTTTCGAATCTGACGGTGTTTGCCTCGGAGCGGTAGACGTCGGCGAGGACTTTGAGGTAATCCGCGCGGAAGGTCAGCGCGCCGTTGCGGTCCGCCATCCAGATCGAATCCGCAAACTCCAGCGCCGCATCCTCGCTGTCAACCGGCAGAGTCGAAAGCATCGCGCCGCACACGCCGCGCAGTGTTTCCAAAGAATCGCAGCCGAGAAGCCCGAGCAGCGCAGTCTGCGTTTCGCCTTTCGCGCCTTCCGCGGTCAAAGCGAGCGCGAGATAGACGCTGATCGGCGAGAGATTTTTGTTTTCCGTGCCGTCCAGGAGCTTTGCCGCAAGCGCGTCGGAAAAGCCCGCATAGTTTTGAATCTCGGGAATTGAAAGATAGACAAGCTGCGTCGGCTCTGCTGCCGGCGCTTCGGTCGGATTCATGCCCTGTCCCTGCGGAGCGGGATTGTTGCGCGCAATGCAGGCGCAAAGCATGAGCGCCGCGCAGAAAACGCAAAGCAATCGTTTCATGATCGTTGCTCCTTTCGTTCTTTGCCAGTAATACCGCGCAGGGAACGAATCGGTTGCAGTCCGCTCAACGCTTTTTGATCTTTTCCGGCAGCCTGCGTTCCGGCAAGGCGCGCAGCAGCGCTTCGGTGCGCTCCTGTACGCGGTTCGGCATTGCGGCAAGCTGCGAATAGACGCCGAACCATTGGCTGACCGCCGTAAAGAAATCCTCCGAGCCGGTCGTCTGCCGCGGCTTGCGGTAGTGCTCGCGATTCGACAGGATCACGCGGTAGCGGTCGACGGCGTTTTTCACGCTGTCCTCCCACGAAAAATACAGCTCGTGCATCGCGTGATCGCCGAGCACGCGCATTGCGGCGCGGCGGTCGTTCATATGGAATAAAAGGTTTGCCATCGCCTCGGGCGATTCCTTGATCAACAGTCCGTTGCGTCCGTGCGATACGCCTTCCGCGGCGCAGCTGTCCGCAATCAGCACGCTCGCCAGTCCGTTCGCCGCCGCCTCGCGCACCACGATGCCGTTCGTGTCGAACGTGGAGGGGAAGAGGAACAGGTCGCAGGCGGCATAGATTGCGCGAAGCGTCTCGCGGTCGCGGATCGCGCCCAAAAATCGACATTCCTCCGTAAGCTCCAGTTCGCGCATGTATGCCTCGATCTCCTTGCGGTCGAGTCCGTCGCCGACGAACACGGCGGAAAAGCGCTTGCCCGCGTTTTTCAGCATCCGCAGCGCGTCCAGAATGATGCGCAGACCCTTGTACCACATCATGCGCCCGACGAACAGATAGGTCGTAACGTCCGAATTGAAACCGAACCTTGCGCGCACCGCGTCGACTTCGGCGGCGGATGCACGGCCTTTGGGCATATCCACGCCGTTCGGCATCACAATATAGTTGCCCTCATAGCCGATCGAGCGCAGGTTTTTGCCCGCGCCTTCGCTGACAACCCACACATCGTCGCATGCGGCAATGTTGTCCACAATGATCTTCAGCGCCGCATCCTGCAAGAGCTTCAGCCGCACCGCCTTGCGCACGTCCACGTCGAACTTGGTATGATAGGTAAAGACCAGCGGCACGTCGCGCGTTTCGCGCACCACACGGCACAGCTGCGCGGAGATGAACGGGCAGTGTACATGCATGATATCCATCGGCAGCGTCGACAGCCGCTCAAGCACCTTTGCGTCGAACGGATAACCGGTGCGATAGCCGACGAGCTTCGTCGTGTCCATGCTCGCGTAGCGGATGACCTCATAGGGATAATTGTCGGTCACGTCCGGATATGCGGGCGTTACAACCGTCGCCGTGCCGTAATTTCTGTTGATGATATCGGCATAGTTTTGCGTGACGTTCGCCACGCCGTCGAGCATCGGCGGGAACGAGTCGTTCAAAAGACAGACGTGCAGCGGGTCCATATCGCAATCCTTCCTTGTGAGATAGCCCCATTATATCAGCTTTTTCCGCCATTGCAACCGCTTTGCGACGATTCCGCAGGAATGTCACATTTTCGCGCCGCTACGCGTCTTCGACCATCCGGCGACTCAGTAACCGAGCGTCGGATCGATGATGCTGCCGTCGATCGCGTTGATGATCAAAAGCGGCTCACGGTTGTCGTAATACTTCCGCTCCCATTCCCGGAAGCCGTCCTTTTTATGCTGTTCCGCCTGTTCCGCGCCGTATTCGAATACGCCGGTGAAATACCATACCGGCACCAACAGACCGTGATCCATGTCGTTCTGCTCGCGGATGCGGAACAGCCCGAGCTGCACCCGGTCGACGGTCAAACTGCCGTCGTGATTGCGCTCCTCCGCAAAGACGCGGTTGATCTGCTGTTCGAAGATGCTCTGAATCTCCTCGACGGGCAGCAGCGGCGTGTTCTCGGAGAGCGTTTCGGTCACCTTCAGAGGCGCCATCCAGCACAGCGCAAGCAAGTTCCCATCGCCGTCCACAACCGCCGTCAGGGATTCATAATCCCAGACGCGGTTCAGCGCATCGTCATAGGCGTCCATATGGCAGAACGGCAGATACGCGCCGCCGTAATTTGCGGACAGATGGATGAGGTACGCGTAGCGCGTGTAGGCGTCGACGCCGATGTTGTCGCCGTCGGTTGCGGCGCTGTTTGCCCAATATACGTCCGCGACCTTGAGATCGGCGACGCCCTCAAAGATCGCCTGTACCTTCGCAATCGCCTGATGCGGCGTCACGGCGGCGTCCGCATACGGCTTGTCCCAGTCCTTCGAATCGATGCGCGTTGTGCCGTATTTATGGGTGCTTTCGAACGACCAATAGATTGTGGAATCATGGAGATCGCGCTCCGCGCACTGATATTCGATCGGGCGAAACCCGGCTTCGTTGGGCTCAAGGGTCACATGATCCAGCAGATAGAGGTCGCGCGTGTCGGTCGCGCTGCGCACGATTTCGATTTCGCTTCGCACGTCGCGATCCTTGCTGACTGCGGGCGCCGTACCGTCCCACGGCTTCAAAGGCTCCGGCGTGGCGTCCGAATCGAGCAGGTTGTACTGGCGCTGATACTCTTCGAGCATCGCCTTGCGGTTTTCAAGCGCCTGCTGCCATTCCTCCTCGGTCGCGCCGTTGTCGCGCATCCACTCTCGTTTCTGCTCGGGCGTCGGCTCCTGCATCAGGTTTCTGATCTCCGCTTCCAAAACCGAGCGCGTCATCTGATAGCGGTAGATATAGAGCTGCTCGCTGCCCAGGATGCGCTGCACAACCGTCTGCCGCTCGGCGTCGGAGAGGGTTTTGCGCTCCACGCGCACCGTCGGGAACACGCCGGTGTCGGTCATCCGCTCGATCGGCACGTCCGATATGACGTGCACGTTCTGCAGGGTGGCGGTAAAGTCGCATTGGAAGCGTGCGGGGACCTCGGCGGGCTTTTCGTCCACGGTCTGCTCACCGGTTTTGATCGTTTCGATCAGCACGTTCGTGTCCTTCTGTTTGACTGCGTCGACCTCCGGCGTCGGCAGACATGCCGCGAACAGCAGAACGATCAGCAACAGGGAAATGATGCGTTTCATAAAATAATCTCCTTTCATTTTTCATGCTTCATCGAATGAATTGCACCTTCGATGCATGAAGGCGGATTCTCCTGCCGGAGAATCTTTGTTTATACACCTCATCTGCCTCGTTCCTCGGCACCTTCCCCTCAAAGGGGAAGGCTGTCTGCGCGTCGTCAATACCCCGCCTTTTCATGCACGACGGTTCCGTCGACGGCGTTGATCAGGATCGTCTCAACGGTCAGATTCGGATCGATTCGGTTTGCTTCGCGTTGCTCGGCGCTTGCCGTTTGGTGCCAGCCGTCGAAGAACACCACCCAGCACGGCACCTCGTAATAGTCTTCGGAATCCCGCGCGCGCAGCGTGTAGGGCGTCAGGACCATGCGGTAAACCTCGAGATCGAACGCTCGGTTGTCGCTGCCCTGAAAGCGGTACGACGGATAGCAGGCGTTGAGCGTGGTTTTGACGATGCGCACGATCTCCTCAAACGGCAGCAGCTCCACGTTTGCCGTCTGTTTGCCGACGATCTCCTTGGGACTGCTGTAGCCGAAATACCAAAGTCCGGTTTCATCGACAAAGACGGTGACGGATTCCGTGTCGATCCGTTTGTTGTAGAGATACCCGTCGCCGTCGCCGAATTCCAAAAGGCTCGACGATTCAAAATTGAACCGGTCGATAAGCGGATACCCGTCATAATCGCGGCGCAGCGTGAAGCTCCAGCCGGAGGCGACGCGCGTCGCGCTCGTTTCGGTCGAATCGTACAGGTTCGTCGGCTGTCCGTACGCGATCGAAAAACCGGAAAAGCCGAGCCGTTCGATCTCGCGATACACGATCGCTTCCGCGTCTGCGCGTGTGAGCGTCGGCTGCACCCATGCTTTGACCGCTTTCTGCGTCTGCGATTCTTTGATCGGCTTGTCGCTTTCGTACTGCGACTGCTTGTAGAGATTCGGTACATTTTTGCAGCCCTTCGAGATGCTCAGTACATTGTACGGCTGTTCCTTGCCGAACGATGCGGTGGAGATCTGCGCAACGCCGCCGTCCTCTAAGGTGTATCGCGCACTGTCGCCGAGGTGATAGCCGGAATAGTCGGAGACGGCAATCGTGTCGAGACTGTCCGGCGCGTTGCGGATCTGCTCCATGTACCACGCCGTTTCGCGTTCGATATCCTCGGGCGTGTAGCCGGTTTCGTCGCGGTCGACGCCGTCGTTCGGCTTGCCCGCCTGTACCCACGCTTCCCAAGCGGCGACCTCGTCGAGATACGCTTTCAGGTATTCGCCCCACTCCGATTTGGTCGGCGTGTTGACAAGCTCGCGTTCCTTCGGCTTGCCCAGAAGCTGTTCCGCAAGCGCGATCACCTGCGCTTCGGTAAAGGACACCGCGCGCGTCCGATAGACCGGATACAGTCCGTCGGGCTTCGATTCGACGTCGGCATGGATCGCAAGCGTCACATATTCGCGGATATGCTCCGCGTCCTCGTCCCGGCGATCGGGAAAGAACTGCGCCTGAATAGGCGCCGCGGTCGTTTCCGTCACGGACTGCATCTCGGCGGGCGATTCGTTTGTCTGCACAGAAACCGTGTCCTCCAGCGGCTTCGGTATGGCGTTCAGCTTTTGTTCGAGGACGTTATCGGCTTTGCTGACGACATACGCTTGTTCTGGCGTCGGCAGACAGGCGGCGCTCAGCAGCATGGCAACACATAGAAATAGGATTCGGATGCGTTTCATCGGACGGCTCCTTTCAACTTCTGCATTCATCGTATCGCAGGAGTTGTAATCAAGTCATCACAGAGTTGTAACAGAGTTGTAAATTGGGCAAAAAAGACCGCGCCGAAAACCGGCGCGGTCGCAGCGTGTCAAAAAAACGTTTGACACGCTGTGCAGACTGTCGGGAAGGGAGGCAGAATTCGTGTTTTCACGACGGAGCTATACTGACGTATGCGACTGAGTGAAAACACGGATCGTTTGCAGCGAAAGCTCAATCAAAGAAAGGGCTTTCGAGCCCTTTCTACCGACAAGTGTTTCTTTTTTCGTCCTCACTGCAAACAGTCTGACCCCTTCTTCGACAGACTGAGACCGCGCCGGGTTTCGGCGCGGTCGGGATACATTGGATTTACTTGTGTGCGGTCTCCGGCGCGTTCGGGGCGGTGACCGTGCCGATGAACAGCACGGTGCCGTCGTAGGACTCGATCGCGTAGAGGAACGGGCGGGTCAGGTGGAACTCGACCGTTTCAAGCTCGACGGGATTGTAGATGCCCGCGGCCTTGACCGAGACCATCGTGTACGCTGCGGCTTCGACGCCGTTTTCATCGACGCCGATGAAGGATTCCTGCAGCACGCTGTCGATCTTGGCGGGCACGTCGGTCATGCCGGAGAAGTCCGCGTCGTCCGTGAAGCTCAGATCGAGCCCCATCGAAGCAAGCACGGCTTCGAGCTGCATTTTATCCTGGAAGGAGAACTTCGGGATCATCAGACTGACGTTGCAGGTCTTGTTGATGCCGGCGCGCAGCAGCGTTTCGATCGCTTCGGAACTGCCGAGCAGGCGATCGAGCGCAATGCCCTCGTCGGGCAGAACGAACGTCATCCAGCCGATGCCGGACAGCTGCACGCGATACCGGAGCCAGCCGTCGCCCTGTACGATCATCACGTTGTGGTCGGAACGGGTCATGTAATCGACCTTGCTTTCCTCGCCGTCCGGTCCGTAAAAGACGCCGACGTTCTGCAGCTGCTTGTCGAACGGATCGACCCAGTTCGCCTTCAGATAGATCGTGTTGATCAGCACCGCGATCGTCTCGGGATCGAAGTGCATGGCGTCGTTCGAGATCTTGATCTTGCCGCGCGTATGCTCGGTGATCCACGCCGCAATCTGCTGACCTGCTGTAAAGTCGCGGAAGTTCACGGTGTTCGCCTCCGACCGGTACGTTTCGCCGAGCGCGGAGAGGAACGAATCACGGAACGTGACTGGCACGCCGCCGAGTTCATCCGCCATCCAGAGCGAGTTCTTGAGATCGACGGTGCAGTGCTCGCTGTCGATCGACAGCATTTCGAGCAGCGCCGCACAGACGCCGCGCAGCTGTTCGATCGTCTCGCAGCCGAGCATCTTCAAAAGCTCCGCCTGCGTATCGCCGTTTGCACCCTCGGTCACCATCGCCATCGCAAGATAGACGCTGATGGGGGAGAGGTTGCGGTTCTGTCTGCCGTCCAGAAGACGGGCGGCAAGCGCAAAGGCAAAGCTCATATCGCACGAGACGTCGGTGAGATCGAGATCCCCTTCGGAGATCTCGGGCATCGTGATGTCACCCGTTTGATCCGAACCGTCGGGATCGGGCGTCGTTTCCGTATTCGATGCGTTTGCGTCGGACACAAAGAGATCTTCATCCGACGGAAACGGCCACGCGGTCGGCTTCAGCGTCTGCGCGGGCGGATCGGTCGGTCCCTCCGCATTCTGCGTTTTGGGGGCTGCGGTGCATGCCGCAGACAAGAGCAAAAGACCCGTCAGGATCAGACTAAGCAAGCGTTTCATGAGTATAGACTCCTTTCCTCGTTTGCCAATAATACCGTTTATCCCTCGGTTTGGTTGCATGCGGGACGACAAAATTCATCGACACGGCGGTACAGGGCGTCCGCACGCGCGGTTACGTCGTCATACAGCGCCTTTGCACGGGCATAGAGATCTTTGACAAACGCCTCGTCCGAAATGGACCGGAGGTTGATATTGACGTTCAGCCATGCGCCGCGGGCGGCGGTCTCAACGGCGGCGGCGCCGACGCCGAAATCGCTTGCGCAGTTCGGATTGATCCGGCCGGCGAGCTGTTCCAGAACGGAAACGGTGCGTTCGCAAAGCGTCAGGGTATGGAAGGGCATGTCTGCCGCGTCCTTCGTCGCGTTCTCCATCGCTTCGCGGCGGATCGCCTTCTGTTCGTCGGTGTCCTTCGGCAGATGCATCGCGTCCATCAGACGGTTGAACGCCTGCGTGTCGTCGTCGACCGCAAGCAGGAATTCATCGATCAGCGGGGTCCCGACCGCCTTTGCGGCTTCGGCATTCTCCCAAAGATCGGCATACTTCTTCTTGCCGATCGTGAGATTGGTCGTCATCACGCCGAGCGCAGCGCCGCAAGCGCCGAGCAGCGCCGCGACCGAGCCGCCGCCGGGGGCGGGCGCGTCGCTTGCAAGAGTATCCGTAAACTGCGTTACGGTCAGGTCAGTAAGTTTTTCCATTGATAGCTCCTTTCAAATCATGCGCTCGCCGCGCTTGTACACGGCAAAAGCCCGGTTGGTTCCGTAGCGGTAAATCAATTGATCGAGGTTGTCCGCGTCCCAGACGACGAGATCCGCCTGCTTGCCCGCTTCGAGCGTACCGAGCTTCTCCGCCATGCCGATCGCCGCCGCAGCGTTCAGCGTCGCGCCGCAGAGGACCTCCTCGGGCGTCAGCCGTCCGTAGAGACAGCCCGCCGTCATTGCAAACGGCAGCGAGAGGTTCGGCGTCGAGCCGGGGTTCATGTCGGTCGCCACCGCAACGGGAACGCCCGCATCGATCATGCCGCGGAAATCGCCGTACGGCTTTTTAAGATAGAACGACGTTGCGGGCAGCATGACCGCGATCACGCCGCCGTCGCGAAGCGCTTCCATGCCCGCCTTTCCGGTCTCGGACAGGTGATCGCAGCTGATCGCGCCGACGCGCGCCGCCGCCTGCGTGCCGCCGATCTCTTTGATCTCGTCGGCGTGCATCTTCGGGATCATGCCGCAGCGCTTGCCCGCGTTCAGGATGCGTTCGGACTGCTCGGCGGTGAACACGCCGTCGTCGCAGAACACGTCGCAGAACTGCGCGATCCCGTCCTTTGCGATCGCGGGGATCATTTCCTTGCACAAAAGATCGACGTACGTTTCGTGATCTATGCCCTCGGGAAATGCGTGCGCGCCCAAAAACGTTGCCGCAATGTCCGGATTCTCGGCTTTCAGCCGCTGTACGACGCGAAGCTGCTTGCGCTCGGTTTCGAGGTCGAGCCCGTAGCCGCTTTTGATCTCAAGCGCCGTCGTGCCGTGGCGCAGCATCTCCGCCATCAGCGTGCGCGTCTTTTCATACAGCGCGTCCTCGCTTGCCTTGCGCGTTTCGCGCACGGACGAGAGAATTCCGCCGCCCGCCGCGAGGATCTCGAGATACGTTTTTCCGGCCAACTTCATCGCAAGCTCGTGCTCGCGCCAGCCGCCGAACACCAGATGCGTGTGGCAGTCCACGAGTCCCGCAGTGACGAGTTTTCCTTCGCAGTCGACCGTCTCGTCCGCTTCGGGCGCTGCACCCTCGCCTGCGGCAAGGATCGTGCCGTCCTCCTCCAACAGCCAGGCGCGGTGCAGCGTGCGGATCGCGCCTTGTGCAGAGCCGCATACGGCGGCCGATCCGGTCGCCGTAGCAAGCTCGCCGATGTTTGTAAAAATCCGTTTCACAGCAGGTGGCACTCCAGCACCTGTTTCGGTGCGTCGAATTTTTCGATCTGCAGATAGTAGTCCGCCGCGTCGACGAACGCCATCATCGGCGCAAGCCCGATGATCTCGGTGCCGACCACGTGTACGCCGTAGCGCGCCGCCTCAAAGCGGACGAACTCGAGCACACGGTACAGCGGGGTCTGCTTATAGTCGCACATATTGATCGAGACCTGCGCAATGTTGCGCTCCTCGAGCATTACGCCGAGCGCCTTGACCGCGCGGAAGCCGCCGTCCTTCTCGCGGATGATCTTTGCGATCTTCTTTGCGAT
>JAEEGL012878086.1_pt1 | contig 17627 bp, 11 predicted proteins | sample 9134231 | NCBI WGS metagenome assembly JAEEGL01 (sample SAMN16246548, study PRJNA631951) | gut metagenome | biome: gut microbiome; feature: rumen; material: fiber-attached | host: Bos | place: Iran: Karaj | collected 2018-10 | reverse complement strand
ACATATAAGACTAATTCATTTGATATCAATGTATATTTCATTGATAATGTAATCTATCTAGCTTATGATGAGGCTTACTTATCAATAAGCTTAGAAGATATTATGGCATTAATACCTGATGCTGATTCAGAATTTAGTGTTGATAGCTTACTTGATACATTATTATCTCTAGACTTAAATAAGGTATTAAATACTATTAAGTTAAATAAGAATGAAAAGCTAATCACTCTTGATCTATCTGATTTAGAGATTGACTTAAAGGGAATTATTGATTTACAACAATTAATTAATATTAACCTTTCTGAAATCGAAGATGGCGTTAAGCTATCTATTCCTGAAATCTTCAATTTAGAAGTAGAGTTAAATGTTTCTGACTTTGAAATTGAACTATCTGACGAAGATAAGTACTATAACTTATCTGGTGTTGTAAATAACATTAAGAACATTATTGATAACACTAAGTATGAAATTAAGTTAACAGGCGCTTATAAGGATATCAGCTTAAATGTAGTTGCACATTTTGATAGAACAGATGGTATCAAGGCAGAAGCAAACATCAATTTAGCTTACAAGAATAATTCATTTGATATTAAGGTATTCTATATTGATGATGTAATTTATTTAACTTACGATGAAATGTTCGTGAAGGTAAGTCTTGAAGATATCATGACTTTAATTCCTAATACTGATTCAGAATTCAGTATTGATAGTCTACTTGATACATTATTATCTTTAGACTTAAATAAGGTATTAAATACAGTTAAATTAAATAAGAACGAAAAGCTAATTACTTTAGATTTATCAGATGTTGAAGTAGATTTAATGGGATTAATCGACCTACAACAATTAATCAATATTAATCTATCTGAAATTGAAGACGGTATTAAATTATCTATACCTGAATTATTCAATTTAGAAGCCGAATTAAATGTTTCAGACTTCGAAATTGAGTTAACTGATGGTGATAAGTATTATGATGTTAAACCATTAATCGATAACATCATGACATTAATTGATAATACTAAGTATGAGATTAAGTTAAGAGGTTCATATAAGGATATTAACTTATTTGGTGTTGCTAAGCTTGATAGAACAGAAGGTATCAAAGCTGAAGTAGCATTAAATATCACATATAAGACAAATTCATTTGACATCAAGGTTTATTATATTGATGATGTAATCTATCTATCTTATGATGAGGCTTACTTATCAATAGGCTTAGAAGATATTATGGCATTAATACCAAATGCAGATTCTGAATTTAGTGTTGATAGCTTACTTGATACATTATTATCTTTAGATCTAAATAAAGTATTAAATACTATCAAGTTAAACAAGAATGAAAAGCTAATCACTTTAGATTTATCAGAGCTTGATATTGACTTAAAGGGATTAATCGATTTACAACAATTAATTAATATTAACTTATCTGAAATTGAAGATGGCGTTAAGTTATCAATTCCAGAAATTTTCAACCTAGAAGTAGAACTTGAAGTATCTGATTTTGAGATTACATTATCTGATGAAGATAAGTATTATGATGTTAAGCCATTAATCGATAACATTATGAAGCTAATTGATAATACTAAGTATGAAATCAAACTTGTTGGTTCATATAAGGATATCAACTTAAATGTAGTTGCTAAGTTAGATAGAACAGATTCAATTAAGGCTGAGGTTAATATTAACCTAGAATACAAGACAAATTCATTTGATATTAAGGTATTCTACATAGATGATGTAATCTATTTATCTTACGATGAGATGTTTGTTAAGGTAAGTCTTGAAGACATTATGACTCTAATTCCAAATGCAGATTCAGAGTTTACTATCGAAAGCTTACTTGATACAGTATTGTCACTTGACCTAAATAAGGTATTAAATACTGTTAAGTTAAATAAGAATGAGAAGTTAATTACTTTAGATTTATCTGATATTGATGTTGATCTAAAGGGATTAATTGATCTTCAACAATTAATTAATATCAACTTAACTGAAATCGAAGATGGCGTTAAGTTATCTATTCCTGAATTATTCAATGTTGAAGCTGAGCTTAATGTTTCAGACTTTGATATTGAGCTTCAAGATGAAGATAAGTACTATGATGTAAAGCCATTAATTAATAATATTATGACTTTAATTGACAACACTAAGTATGAGATCAAGATAACTGGTTCATACAAGGATATTAATTTATCTGGTGTTGCTAAGCTTGATAGAACTGATTCTATTAAGGCAGAAGTAAGTTTAAATATCACATATAAGACAAATTCATTTGATATTAAGGTTTACTATATTGATGATGTAATCTATCTATCTTATGATGAGGCTTACTTATCAATAGGCTTAGAAGATATAATGGCACTTATTCCAAACGCTGATTCTGAATTTAGCGTAGATAGCCTACTTGATACATTATTATCACTTGATTTAAATAAGGTATTAAATACTATTAAGCTAAATAAGAATGAAAAGCTAATCACTCTTGATCTATCTGATTTAGAGATTGACCTAAAGGGAATTATTGATTTACAACAATTAATCAATATTAACCTTGCTGAAATTGAAGATGGCGTTAAGCTATCAATTCCTGAAATCTTTAATTTAGAAGTAGAACTTGAAGTATCTGACTTCGAGATTACACTATCTGACGAGGATAAGTACTATAACTTATCTAATGTTGTAAATAACATTAAGAATATCATTGATAGTACTAAGTATGAAATCAAGCTATCAGGTTCATACAAGGATGTTACATTAAGTGCAACAGGACTTCTTGATAGAGAATTATTAAATGTTAATTTAGATTTCAACCTTGCTTATAAGACATATTCATACGAAATCAATATTAAGTATTTCAATGATACAAAGGAAATCTTTATTTCAATGAATAATGTTAAGCTATTCTTAAATCTTGAAAGTATTTTAGCAAGATTTGGAGCTGACTCATTAAGTGTTGATGAAATCTTAAATACATTATTATCTCTTGATTTAAATAAGGTATTAAATTCAGTTAAGTTAAATAATCTAGATAAGAATATCACTCTTGATTTATCTGATCTAGAAATAAACTTAATGGGATTAATTGACCTTCAACAATTAATTAATATCAACCTATCTGAAATTGAAGATGGTATTAAACTTTCAATACCTGAATTATTCAATTTAGATGTTGAATTCAATGTTAAGGATTTCGATGAATTCGAAAAGCCTGAAGGATATATTGATTTATCTAATATCGTAGACAACGTATTCTATGTTCTTGATATGTATAAAAAAGAATCATTTAGAGTAAGTCTAGATGGTGAGGTTAAGCTATCTGAGCTTTTAGGATTTGATATGTCATTTATTGTTAATGGTTATGTTGATATGTTACTTGAAGAGGATGAGTCATATACAATTAATGCAAATATGACTATATCTAATTCAATGCTAAAAGTAGATGTTAACCTATCATTAATCAATAAGGTATTATATATTTCAACTTGTGGATTAAATATTAAGCTTGATTTATCTGATTTTGAATCATTCTTAACAAGAATTTATGAAATTTTCGAAATAGAAGAATCACCAGAGGAATTTGAGCTTGATTCAATCTTTGGAATTATTGATACACTTGAATTTAAGAATTCAAATGAATTAAGTGTTGATTTATCAACTATTATTTCAAAGCTTGGTGTATTAACAATAAATATCGCAACATTAACTGAAAAGCTAAATGCAAATATCAGCTTATCTGGTATTTCATTTGATGTATCAGTTGATAAGACAGATTATTATGAGGTTATCCTAAAGGATACTTATCTTGAGGATGATGACATTTATAATTTATGTGACATCGTAAAGGTAATATTAGATTTAACTAAGGAAAAGAATTTCAATATTACTTTAGACTTCACAGTATACGATGATGGATTTAGACATTTAGATATAGAAGGAAATGTTAAGTTCGTTATTTATGAAAATGGTAGATTTGATTTAGAGCTTGATGGAACAATTATTGAATATAACGATAATGGTTCAGTTAAGATGACTCACATGGTTGATGCTATCTTAATTTCAAAGGAAGGCTTTGAGGCTCGTGGTATTGATAAGAATGAGGATTATCTATATTTAACATATGGAACTAATCCAAATAATAAATCAAGCAAGATCAAGCTTTATACTAAGTTTGATTCAGTATTAAGTATAGTTTCAACTATATCTAATCTACTTGGTCTTGATTTATCATTCCTAGATGGATATTCAACATTCAGCTTCAATGATATTGATACATCTCAAGTAACTAACCTATTTGGTTCAGTATCTAATCAAATTGATTTAAATCATATTATTAATAGCTTCTCATTAACTGAAAAGAGATTAGAATTATTACTTAACCTAAATGATATTATTTCTCAACCTGAAGGAAGCTTAGTAACATTCATGCTTGATGTTAATAAGACTGATTCTAAGATTGCTAATCTATATGTAAAGAATATCTATACAGTTAATGATGCAACTAAGAGAACAATGCTTGATATTGATGATGTAACATTAAATAATAGTGAGGCATCAATAACAGTACCAACAGTTAATTCAAGCTGGTATGATATTTCAGGCTTAGATTCATTAGTAGATGGCTTACTTGTAACTGCATCTAATAAGGAATTTGCAATAAACGGAACAGTAAGAATGAAAGTATTATCACTTCTTAATATCGATGTTCCAGTTGATGCAAAGGTTCATGTTGATGATGAAGGAAATCCATCAATCTATGCTCACTTAGATTTAAGTGATATAGGTCTTGGTAGACTTTTAGTTGATGCACATCATGTTTATATCTACTATGAGAATAAGTATGTTTATATTTATAGTAAGCGTAGTAGTGATTACTATCAAATAAAGATATCTTATGAGGAATTCTTATCTGATATCGTATATTATTTACTTGATTTCGGTATGGGATTAAGTGATACAATTTTAAGTCAAATAGAGCAAAGTGATTCATCTAGTGATTCGGTTGATGCTGGTAAGGTCTTAAATAATTACTATTCATCAAATAATGATACTAAATTCTATTTCTCACTTGATTTAGGAGAGCTTCTTGGCAATGCTAATTTAGGAGATATTGAAGCACAACTTGGCTTAAGAGAGGTTGTAGTATCAGAAGATGAAGAAGGTATCAAGAAGGCATATGCTTTAACTGATATTGATTCATTCAATGTAAATTTAGTATCAGTTATTGATTTAACATTAAAGAATGGTCTATCACTTTCTAATGTAGTTAAATCTAGTGATGGCAATTATAGATTCACATCAGTTGATTTATCAGCTTTAAGATCATATGTTGATTCATATACTTATGATGTAGATATGGTTTATAAGAACGGTAAAGAAAGTGGAAGAAGAAATCACACAGTAACATTCTATACAGCAGGATATGGAATTAATAATAGCTTAGTTTCAGGTCCTTCTGGATCAACATTTACATATCCTGAATATGAATATATTACATATGAAGGTGAATTATATGTACTTGAAGGATGGTATACAAATAAGGGCTTAACAAATAAGTCAGATATCACTACAATCCAAGATAGTAATATTATCCTATATGCTAAGTTTGTTAAGGGTTATATCCTTACACTTGAGGTAGGAAATGATACTTATACATATTACCTAGCTAAGGGTGCAGATATTACATCAAAGCTTTCAAAGGTTTATACTGTAAAGGTTGATAATAAGTACTATATTTCAACAACATATAGCTTAAATGATCATATATATACTGAATCAGTAATGCCTGGTGAAAATATTACATTAACTGCTAACCTACAAGAAATTCAATATAGATTATATATTGATAATGAATTCTATATGGATTTTGATCCAGAAACAGATTTAGGCTTAGTAAGCAATTATAGCGTACTATATGATGGTATTTACTATAACTATGGTGCTAACAATTTAACAGCAAATGTATTATTAACTAGATACATGTCTAATTTAGTAATTGATGGTATGTATGGTAACTTCTATATTGAAACATATGATGAAGGAAGATCTGAATACTATACATTAACACTTGATTATAGCTCATCATTTGCATCTAACTGGTACTTTGGAGTAACTATTCCAAATGATGTTACACCATCATATGAAATCTTTGATTTCGGTTCATATAGCTCATATGGTATTAACTATTGGTATAATGACTTAGGTGAATATTATGAGGAAAATATCAGTGAGATTTCTCATACTAACCAAACATTATATGCATACTACTATACTAATAAGTATTTAGGCTATGGTATAAAGAACAATAAGGCAACTATTTCATCATTTGATTATAGTGGTTCATCAATTACTATAATCCTTCCAAAATATGTAAAAATTGGTTCTAACTACTATATTTTAGCTACAATGGAAAACATTTCTACATCTGATGAAATGGAATCTGCATTCACTGGTAAGACATCAATTAAGGCAATTTACTTTAATGATGGATTCGAAACAATTATTGGTAATGCATTTAAGAATTGTACAAGCCTTACAAAGGTATATCTATCTGATACAATAACAAGTGTTGCGACAGATTCATTCTATATGAAGGATGATGAAACTGCAGCTAAGAATATCAGATTCTATCTAACATCTAATTCAACACTTTCTCATTCTGATTGGTTAGCATGTAAGTTTGGAACATTAACTTCATATAATTGTCATTATGGAAAGAGCGAAAAGAAGAATCTATGGGGCACAAAATTAGATTTAACATCTTCATTCGCTTCATATAGTAATTTATATGGCTTAGTACATAACTTATTTTAGGATTTAAGGGAATTAAGTAAAACTTAATTTCCTTTTTTCTATATTTTTCTTTTTTTCATATTTATATAAGAATATAAAAATGATATAATTTTTTTAAAAGTAAGAGGGTATTTTTATGTATGATTTTAATGATATGTTATTATATGTAAAAGAAAAATTAGAAAGTGCAAATGCTATTAAACCAGATAAGCCTCATAATTGTTTTAGAAGTAGATTTTCTCATATCTCAAGAGTCTTAAATTGGTGTAAAAGAATAGAGGATGACTTCGATGATTTAGATAAGGATTCTCTATACGCAGCTGCGATATTTCATGATGTAGGATATGCATATGGAAAGAAGAATCATGCAAATAATAGCGCTGATATTTTCACTGAATATGGAAAATCTCATGGCTTTACTGATGATTATATAAATAAGGTTGTATATCTAATTAAAAATCATTCTAATAAGGAATTATTAAAGGATAAGAATACATCTCATGAGCTTATTATTTTACTTGAGGCTGATCTTCTTGATGAAGAAGGAGCCTTAGGCTTAGTTTGGGATTTACTTGAATGTGGAATGGAAAATCCTAAGAGCTATTATGATACATATTTTGTAGGAATTGAGCATTCATCTCATATTCTAAATCAAGATTATATGGTCACTAAAAAAGCGAAAGCTTACTGGGATAATAAGAAGAAAATTATTAAGGAATTCAATAAGGAATTAGCTTTTGATTTATTTATAGAGGACGGTAAGGTTAATGGATTATACTAAATATAATAAATCATATTTTGATGTAATTAATGATAGATATTCATGTAGAGAATTTACTGATGAGGATGTCTCTATTGAACAAATTAATATGATATTAGAAGCCGGAAGAGTAGCACCAAGTGCTGTTAATTTTCAACCAGTTAAAATCATAGTTTTAAGAGATGAAAAAATCATTAATGAAATAATTGAAAAAAGAGCAACTAAATATTTATTTAATGCTAAAACTATTTTTATTATTTGTTATGATGAAAATATTTCATGGCATAGAGGATATGATAATGTTGATCATGGTGTAGTTGATGCATCTATCTGCACAACACATATGATGCTTGCAATAGAAGCTTTAGGCTTAGGTACAACATATGTATGCTCATTTAAAGAGGATTTATTAAAGGAAATCCTAAATTTAGATAAGAATATTCATGTATCTGCAATACTTCCTTGTGGATATAAAAATGAATTTAAACCTCATAGAGAAAGAAAGGAATTAAAGGATTTAGTTATATGGAAATAAATATTATTGGGGCAGGACTTGCAGGATGTGAGGCCACATGGTATTTATCTAAAAAGGGTTATAAAATAAACCTTTATGAGATGAGACCAAAGAAGATGACTCCAGCACATAAAACTGAAAAATTTGGTGAGCTTGTATGCTCTAATTCCTTAAGAAGCGATTCTTTAGAAAATGCCTGTGGTATTTTAAAGCGTGAGATGGAAATGCTTGATTCAATTGTAATTAAGTCTGCTCGCTTAAACGCTGTTGAGGCAGGAGGAGCACTAGCTGTAGATAGAGAGGGCTATAGTGAATATATAACAAACACAATAAAGAGTCTTCCAAATGTAAATGTTATACTTGGTGAGATTACAAAAATTGACGTAACTAAGCCAACTATTATCGCAACAGGACCACTTACATCAGATGATTTATCTTCTGAAATTAAAAGATTATTTTCAGAGGATGATTTCTATTTCTTTGATGCACAAGCTCCTATTATTTATGCCGATTCAATTGATTATAATAAGGTATATCTAAAGTCTAGATATGATAAGGGAACTCCATCATATTATAATTGTCCAATGACAAAGGAAGAATTTGATAGATTTTATAATGCTTTAATTACAGCTGAAGAGGCTGAAACTAAGGATTTTGAGCTTAAGGTATTTGAAGGCTGTATGCCTGTTGAGGTAATGGCAAAAAGAGGACCTCAAACATTAACATTTGGTCCTATGAAGCCAGTTGGATTAAAAACTCCAAGTGGTGAAAAGCCATATGCAGTTGTACAGCTTAGACAAGATGATAAAGCAAAGTCTATGTATAATTTAGTAGGATTTCAAACACATCTAAAATTTCCTGAACAAAAGCGTGTATTTCAAATGATACCAGGCTTAGAAAATTGTAGATTTGCAAAATATGGAAGAATGCATAAGAATACTTATATAAACGCACCTAAGATTCTAAACCCTACATATCAAACTAAGAAATATCCAAATATATTTATAGCAGGTCAATTATCTGGAGTTGAGGGATATGTTGAATCAGCTGCATCAGGTATTTACGCAGCTATTAATATGGATAGATATTTAAGTAATAAGGAGCTTATAGTATTACCTAAAACAACAGTTATGGGTTCTATGAGTATTTATATTTGCGAGGCCAATCCAGAAGGATTCCAGCCTATGAATGCTAATTTTGGTATTATGGAGGATTTAAATATTCCTCATAAGAAAGCAGATAGGAAAAGATTATACCAAGAAAGAGCATTTGAAGATTTTGAAAGAGAGCTTAAGATAATTAATGAATGAGGAAGAAGTTATAAATGAATTCTTAGTATATCTATCAAGCGAGAAAGGTTATTCAGAAAATACAATTCTAAGCTACAAAAATGATATATTAGATTTTAAAGAATTCATTCATGATAAGAAAAATCCAATAGCAAATAGTATTATAGAGTTATGGCATAAATCAAACGCTGATAATTATGTTGGTTTTATCTCATTAAGAGGAGATAAATCATCAACTATTCATAGAAGAATATCAGCGCTTAATACATTCTATAATTACTTACTTTCTAGAAAGATAGTTTATGAGAACTATTTTAGTGATATTGATATGCCTAAAATCCCTAAAAGATTACCTAAAGTTATTAAAGAATCTGAAGTGCAGGCTTTATTTAATGTGTGTGATCTTGAAAACAAATTAGGGTATAGAAATTATTGTATTTTAGGCTGTCTATATGGCTGTGGACTAAGAGTATCTGAGCTATGTAATATGGAAATAAAGGACATAGATTTTAATAGTAGAACTATTAGAATTCATGGTAAGGGAAGTAAGGATAGAGATGTTGTTATGTATTCTGATCTTGCAGATAATTTAAAGCACTATTTATCTACTTTTAGAGTTGAATTATTATATAATTCTAAAGAATTAAATAATAGACATGTGTTTTTAAATAAAAATGGTACTCAATTAACTCGTGTTGGTGTAAGAAAAATATTAGATAAATTAGTAAGTGATGCAAACGATACATATCATATTTCACCACATATGCTAAGACATTCATTCGCAACAGCGATGTTAAATGGTGGAGCTGATATGAGAACTGTTCAGGAATTACTTGGTCATGAGTCATTATCAACAACTCAAATATATACTCACGTAAGCCAAGATTTCATTAAACAAAGCTATAATTTATCACATCCAAGAGCACTAAAGGAAGATAATAAAAAGAAGCAATAATTATCTTGTAATTATAATTTCATTTTGTTATAATACATTTGTTTAAAAAAAGGAGATAATAAAATGAAGAAAAAATTAGGTTTATTTTTCTCATTACTTTTTAGTGGAATATTTCTAGCTTCTTGTAGTGGATCATCTATAGAAGATTACTCAATTCAAAGAATTGATAATCCAGCAGCTTCAGTAAAGGAAGCTTATAGCTTAGATCTACTTACTACTGATGCAACTAGAACTCCAATTTATAAGGAAGTTTCAACTGAAAGTACTGATTATTATACAATTTATAGAGCAACAAATGATAAGCTATTTAACGTATCAGCATCAGCTGATGAGGCAAAAACTTATTCATTATTCAAATATACTGTTTCATTAACTGCAAATCCTGCTAAGGCAAAGGACGATAATGCAAACAATGAAGAAGTATCATATAACTTCTTTAAGGAACATGGAAACAAGGTAAAATCTGTTACATCAAATGCTTTATTCTTTAATAAGCCATCTACAACAAATGGTATTTATTCTCAAGAACAAACAGCTTTATTAAAGTATTTATTCGCAGATGCTAATACAACCTTAGCAAATTTACCACTTCCAACAAGTAAGACAATTACTTTACAATCAACTTCATTATTAAATACACTTGATATTACTTGTGGTAATTTCTACTACAATGCAAATCAAAATGAAGAAATCTTATTTGAAACTATTTATCTTCCAATCTATTTCACTAGATTTAAGGATACTCAAATAGTACTTCAAGCATATGCATTTATTCCTGTATATTCTCAACTTATAAATAGTACTGGAAAAGTAATAGTTATGAATGAAACAAACGATGGCTATGTACTTCAAGATAATGCATTTACATTTATGAAATCAATTGATATTAATACAATTGATGCATTCGTAGTTAAATCAACAGGATTATAATAAAAACGAGGAATTTCCTCGTTTTTTTATTTGCCTAAAATGGCTCAACTATAACATATTTGATATAGTATTGTATAGAATATATAAATATTATTTAAAAAGTGAATTTTTACTTGATTCATATATTTTTTTATGATAATATGATTAAGGCACAAAAATACACATGCTTTTTGAGGTTGCCATCGTGTGCAAAGTTTTGTTGGGGGCAACTGTTGAAGAAAAGCAGAGGACAAAAACAAAAATAAAATGGAGGAAAATTAAAAATGTCTGAATCAGTAGTTTCAATGAAACAATTATTAGAGTCAGGTGTTCATTTTGGACATGCTACTCGTAGATGGAATCCTAAGATGCAAAAGTATATCTTTACTGCAAGAAATGGAATTTACATCATCGATTTACAAAAAACTGCAAATGAAATCGAAAAGGCTTATGCTGCTTTATTCGAAATTTGCAAGAAGGAAGATGCTAAGGTACTTTTCGTAGGTACTAAGAAGCAAGCTCAAGAAGCTGTTAAGGAAGAAGCAACACGTTCTGGTCAATACTATGTAAACCAAAGATGGTTAGGTGGTACTTTAACAAACTTCAAGACAATTAGAAAGAGAATTAAGAAGCTTCAAGATCTTTATAAGATGGAAGAAGATGGAGAATTCGAAAAGCTTCCAAAGAAGGAAGTTATCAAATTAATCGCTGAAAGAGAAAAGTTAGAAAAGTTCTTAGGTGGTATTAAGGACATGACTAAGCTTCCAAATGCTATTTTCATTGTTGACCCTAGAAAGGAACACAATGCAATTTTAGAAGCTAGAAAGCTTAATATCCCAGTATTCGGTATCGTTGATACAAACTGCGATCCTGATGATGTTGATTATGTTATCCCTGCAAACGATGACGCTATTAGAGCTGTTAAGCTTGTAACTTGGGTTATGGCTAACGCTGTAGTTGAAGCAAATGGTGGAGTTGTTGAAAAGTTCGATGATTCTAAGGAAGTAATCAACCAAGAAGAAGAAATTTCTAAGGAAGAAAATAAAGAAAAGCCAGCTAAGCCTGCTAGAAAAGCTCCTGCTAAGAAGGACGAAGCTAAGGACGAAGCTAAGCCAGCTAAGAAGGCTACAAGAACTACTAAAGCTAAAGAAGCTAAGGCTGAAGAAGCTAAAGCTGAATAATTTTGGAGGATAATCATGGCACAAATTACTGCACAAATGGTAAAAGAATTACGTGAAAGAACATCTGCAGGTATGATGGATTGTAAGAAAGCATTAGCCGCTACAGATGGTAATATGGAGGAAGCTGCTACTTGGTTACGTGAGCATGGTATTGCAAAAGCCGTAAAGAAGGAAGGAGCTATCGCTGCTGAAGGTTTATGTTCTTTCGCTATCAATGGTAATAAAGTTGTTGCATTTGAGTTAAATTCTCAAACTGATTTCGTTGCCCAAAATTCTAAGTTCACTGATTTATTAGAAAAAGTAGGTACTATCATTGCTAACTCTAATGCTGAAACAACAGAAGATGCTTTAAAGTTAGAATGTGATGGTAAGTCACTTGAAACAATTATTCTAGAAGCTTCTGGTGTAATTGGTGAAAAGATTTCTTTAAGAAGAGTAACTACATTAACTAAAACTGATGATCAAATCTTCGGTGCTTATAAGCATATGGGTGGAAAGATTGTTTCTATCGTTATCTTAAATGGTAATGATCAAACAGTTAGCCAAAACGTTGCTATGCACATTGCTGGTTTAAATCCTAAGTTCGTATCTAAGGAAGAAGTTCCTGCTGATGTTGTTGCTAAGGAAAGAGAAATCATTTTAGCTGCTGCATTAAATGAAAATGCTCAAAGCGCTAAACCAAAGCCTGAAAACATTATTGCTGAAAGAATCGTTCCAGGTCGTTTAGATAAAAACTTAAAAGAAATTTGTCTATTATCTCAAGGATTTGTTATTGACCCTGATCAAACAGTTGATCAATATGTTAAGTCTAATAAGATGAGCGTTGTTAAGTTCGTTCGTCTTGAGGTTGGCGAAGGAATTGAAAAGCAAGTTAATGATTTTGCTGCTGAAGTAGCTGCACAATCTGCTGCTTTCAATAAGTAGTATTTCACTAGGGAGTTAATATAATTAATATTGGCTCCCTATTTTTTAAAAAGGGGGACTAAAATGTATAAACGAGTTTTATTAAAGCTAAGTGGTGAAGCTTTAAGAGGAGACACTACAAATAGTATTGATCCAGTAACAGTACAAGAAATCGCTGCTGAAATTAAGCAAGCTCACGATTTAGGTGTAGAAATCGGTATTGTTGTTGGTGGAGGAAATATTTGGAGAGGTAAAACTGGCGAGGTTTTAGGTATGGATAGAGCACAAGCTGACTATATGGGAATGCTTGCAACTATCATGAATGGTCTTGCTATTCAAGATGCCCTAGAGCACTTAGGTGTATCATCTCGTGCAATGACTGCACTTCCTATTAATCAGGTTGCAGAGCCATATATTAGACGTAGAGCAATCCGTCACCTTGAAAAGGGTAGAGTTTGTATCTTCGTTGGTGGTTTAGGTAACCCATATTTCTCAACTGATACAGCCTGTGTATTAAGAGCAACAGAAATTGGTGCTGAGGTTGTATTAATGGCTAAGAATAAAACAGAAGGCGTTTATGATTCTGATCCTCGTACAAATAAAGATGCTAAGATGTTTGATACAATTACATTCTCTGACATTTTAGCTAAGAACCTACAAGTTATGGATTCTACAGCTGCATCTTTATGTAAGGATAATAAATTAGATTTAATAGTATTTAATATGAATAAAAAGGGTAACATCACAAAAGCTGTTAAGGGCGAAAAGATTGGTACCTATGTTAGTGTAAAGTAGGAGGAAATTATGGAAGAATTAGAAATGGCAATTCTTGAAGGCGAAGAAAGAATGGATAAGGCTATTTTAGCTTATAAGCATGAATTATCTACAGTTAGAACTGGTAGAGCTAATGCATCACTTCTTGATTCAATTTCAGTTGAATATTATGGAGTTATGACTCCTATTAAGCAATTATCATCAATCTCAATTCCTGAGGCTAATCAACTTTATATTAAGCCTTATGATAAATCTTCAATTAAGGCAATTGAAGGTGCTATTATGGCATCTCCACTTGGCTTAACTCCTCAATCTGATTCTAATGGTATTAGACTTGTATTACCAAAGATGACAGAAGAGCGTAGAAAAGAGCTAGTAAAGCTAGTTGGAAAGATGGCAGAACAAGCTAAGGTTAACGTTAGAAATATAAGAAGAGATCTTAATGAAGATGTTAAGAAGCTTGAGCTTCCTGAAGATGATGAAAAGTCAGCTTTAGACGATATTCAAAAGCTAACAGATAAGAAAATCGTTGAAGTTGAAGCAATTACAGAAGAAAAGAATAAAGACTTAATGTCTATATAATAATTAGAATGCACTTATATGGTGCATTCTTTTTTCTATTTGATAGATTTTTATAAAGATAAATGATATAATAACATAGATATTTTATGTATATAAAATAATTAAAAGAGGTGCGCTATGAAAAAAAGAACTATTACAGGTCTAATAATGCTTGCTATATTAGCTCCAGTATTCGTATATCCTGGCTTAATTAGGGTATTCGATGTATTTATGTTAGGAGCATGTCTTTTAGCATCTTTAGAGTTATTACATATGTATGAAAAGGAAAGAAAAATACCGCTTGTTGTTAAAATAATTGATATTGTTCTAACCATTATCTTATACTGTGCAATTATAAATAGTGGTATATTTGAAGGTCAACTAGGTATAGTTGTACATGGAAAAGAATTAAATGAGTCTGCACCACTTGTTTTAAAAGCAATTTATGGAATGAGATTACAATATATCATTACACCAGTTAATGCAGTATTTGCAATATTTATAGTAATAATGTCTACAATGATATTAAAGCCTGACTTTACCGTTAAGGATGCAGGTAAATTATTAATTGCAATTATTTATGTATCAGTTGGTATTGGAGCATTTACAATACTAAGATACTTAGGTGTAAGATTTGTTATATATTTACTTTCTATTGTTGTTGCAACAGATATATTTGCATATTTTTCAGGTATGCTTTTTGGAAAGCACAAGATGGCACCAACAATTTCTCCAAAGAAAACATGGGAGGGTGCTATAGGTGGAACTACAATTGCAACTATCATAGGATTTTTAGTATTATTCCTATATGATAGCTTTTCACCAGTATTCCATGAAGGAGTAAAGATGAGTTTCTTCTTTGGAATCTTTGATTATGATTCATTCTCATTAGTTGGTAAAATATTCTTTATTTTAACATTAACATTGTTATTATCTGTAACTTCACAAATTGGTGATTTAGTTGCATCTAAATTAAAGAGAAACTATGGAATTAAGGATTATTCAAATCTATTCCCTGGTCATGGTGGAATATTAGATAGATTTGATTCTTGGTTCTTTGCTAGTGCTATATTCTTAGCATTCCTAATAAGTGAAGCAAGTATATTTGCTATATAGTAAGGTGATTTCAAGTGAAGTATTTATATATAGTAGGAGCGTTGGGCTCAATAGGTACTCAAACTTTAGATATTGTTAGAAATAATAAAGATGAATTTAAGGTTGTTGGTATGGCTGTTGGATCTAATTTAGCACTTGCTAAAGAATTAATAGAAGAATTTAAACCAGAAGTGGTTTGCTATAGAAATAATAAATGTGATCTTTCATATAGCCCAATAGAATACTTTGGTGATGAAGGATTATTAAAATTAGCCTCATATCATAAATATGATAATGAGGTTTTTGTTAATGCCTTAGTAGGTATTTCAGGACTTTTACCTACAGTATATGCAATTAAGTCTAAAAAGGATATTGCTCTTGCTAATAAAGAGACTTTAGTTGTTGCTGGAGATTTAATAAAAGCTCTTGTTAAAGAATATAATGTTAGTCTTACTCCAATTGATTCAGAGCATTCTGCAATCTTACAATGTATCCACGGAGAGAATAAGAGTGAGATTAAAAGATTAATCATTACTGCATCTGGTGGCTCTTTTAGAAATAAGAAAAGAGAAGAACTTGAAAACGTAACTAAGGCTGATGCGCTTAAGCATCCAAACTGGAGTATGGGTAGTAAAATCACAATTGATAGTGCTACTATGATGAATAAGGGCTTTGAGGTAATTGAAGCACATTATTTATTTGATATACCATATGAAAAAATTGATACAATACTTCATCCTGAAAGTATAGTTCATTCAATGGTTGAATATAATGATGGTTCAATAAAAGCTCAAATAGGAGCATCTGATATGCATATTCCAATTCAATATGCCCTAAGATATCCATCTCATAATAATCTAGATGGTAAAAGCTTAAATCTTATTGGCTTAAATTTAAATTTCATGGAATTATCAACTTTAAGATATCCATGCTTAAAATATGCCTATATGGTAGCTAAAAAGGGTGGCATATATTATGCAGTTTTAAATGCCGCAAATGAGGCCGCAGTATATTTATTCTTAAATGATAAGATTAAGTTTTTAGATATTGAAAGAATAATATATTCAGAAATATCAAATGATGAGTATAAGAGTATTTCCTATAATTTAGAAAATATCATTGATATTAGTAAGAAAATAATCGATAAATTAGTAGTTAGGTATGGTGGTAAATAATGACTCTTCTTGCACTTAGTGGAGCTCCATTAATAATAGTAACAATAATAGCATTTGTCTTCATGATTGGAATTATAGTTTCAATTCACGAGCTAGGACATTATTTAGTTGCATCATCTTTTGATGTATTATGTTATGAATATTCAATTGGATTTGGTCCTTTAATTTATAAGAAAAAAGGTAAGAAAACTCAATTCTCTGTTCGTGCTATTCCACTTGGTGGATATGTATCTATGGCAGGTGAGGATATACTTGCAGATGATATTAAAAAGGAAGACACTGTTGGTGTTAACTTTAATGAAGAGGAAGAGGTATCTGAAATAATTCTAGATCCTAAGGCTACAGCTCAAGTAAGAGGTAAATGTAGTGACATTGATTTAAATGGAATTAATGGTGAGGATTTAAGAATAACTTTAACATCTGATGAAACAGGAGTTAATACATATAAGGTATCAGAAACTGCCTCATATGTATTTGAAAAGAACTCTCGTCTTCAAATAGCTAAATTTGATAAGACAGTTGATTCAAAGGCTTGGTGGAAAAAGATATTAATTTATCTTGCAGGCCCAGTAATGAATTTCTTGCTTGCTATAGTTATTTTAATTATCGCATTTTTATCTCAAGGTGTTGCGAATACTGAATCAAGTAAGATTGGATCAGTATCTGAAAATATGCCTGCATATGGCGTATTACTTGAGGGTGATGAAATAGTATCAGTT
>JAEEGL014402621.1_pt1 | contig 17628 bp, 8 predicted proteins | sample 9134231 | NCBI WGS metagenome assembly JAEEGL01 (sample SAMN16246548, study PRJNA631951) | gut metagenome | biome: gut microbiome; feature: rumen; material: fiber-attached | host: Bos | place: Iran: Karaj | collected 2018-10 | reverse complement strand
TTGGGGATTGGGGATTGGGGATTGGGCCCAATCCCCAATCCCCAATCCCCAATTTAATAAATTGATAATTAATAACCAATTCAACTTTATCTTCTTAAAATATAAATAAAATAAAAAAAAAAAAAATTAAAAAAAATATAATAATTATCTTATAAAAAATAAGAAAAAAAACAATCCAAAAGTTATTTTAAAAACCAAAATTAATTGGTATAAACAGGAAAAATAAAAATAAAAAATATTTGTAAAAAGATGTCCCGTCGTGTTCAAAAGACAACAGTAACAACAACAACAAAAATAGAGAAATCAGGATTATCAAACGACGAGGTAGATGAGATTCGTCAAGCATTTGATTTATTTGACACAAACGGAACAGGAAAGATAGATCCAAAGGAATTAAAAGCAGCAATGCAATCATTAGGATTTGACACAAAGAATCCAACAATATATACATTAATAGCAGATTTAGATACTCCTGAAGCAGCAAAGAATGGAGGAGTAAATTTTGATGATTTTGTGGGTTCAATTAACAATAAATTAGGTGATAAAGAAAGTAAAGAAGGTATTCATAGAATTTTTGAATTGTTCATTGATGATCCTAATGCTGATACTATTACTTTAAGTTCTCTTAAAAAAATCGCTCAGGAATTAGGTGAAAATATGAGTGCTGAAGAATTAAAAGATATGCTTGAAAGAGCTTCTGCTAATGGTACTGAACTTACTTTTGATGAATTTTATGAAATTATGACTAAAAAAAGCTTCCCTTAATAACTTTTTAGGGAATGGATTTTATTAATTTTATTTAAGAATTTTTTATCCATCTCTTTTTTTCTTTAAGATTTTTTTCTTTTTTTATTTGTTTATATGTTTTATTTTTTTTTTTTACGTCTTAATTATTTTAATTTTTTTTGGGATTTCTTTTGTTTTTTGTCTTTCAAATATGTTTAGTTTTTATTTTTTATATTTATTTTTTTGGGTTTATTATTGTTTTTTTAAATGGTGATTTTTATTAAACTGTTAATTAAAAAATACAAACATCAAAAGCAATAAACAAATAATTTCCTTTTCCAAAAATCACAAAAAATGAATCTTCAGAAAATATAAAATCAAATAATATCTTAAAATATAAAAAACACATTAAAAATTCATAAAATAAAAGTAATTTTAACCTTATTTTAAAAATATATAAGACAGTATTACCATAAAAATTAATAAAACCCAAAATAAAAAAAAATAAAAAAATGTCAGGTTTCCGACCAAATTCCACTTTCCAATTAGAGAATCCAAACAACTATAAAATATTCAAAGATCAAGAAGTTCCTATTCAAGGGAGAAAATTTACAGATCCTTTATTTCCTCCAGACTCAAATTCCTTATTAGGAAAAAATGCAGATGGTACTTTTATTGATCCTGAAACTCAAAAGCATAAATCAATAAATCCAGAAGTAATTGAATGGAAAAGATCAACTGATATTTTTGCAGAACCACAAATTTATGAAGGAATAATATCAATGGAAGATGTTAAACAAGGAAATATTCCAATGTCATATTTTTTAAGTGCTTTAAGTTCAATGTGTGAATTTCCAAGGTTAATTTCTAATATTATTTTAAGTAAAGAAACAAACGAAGATGGTATTTATCAAGTATTATTATTTATAGATGGTGAATATCAAATTGTTTTACTTGATGATTATTTCCCATGTATCAAAGGAACTAATATACTTTATTTTGCTAGACCAAATTCATTTGAATTGTGGGTTCTTTTATTAGAAAAAGCATGGGCAAAAGTTAATGGTGGTTATGCTAATATCTTAAGTGGTTGGTCTTCTGAAGTTTTTAGAACTTTAACTTCATTTCCTTGTGAAAAAATAATTCATCCTGAAGAAGAAAATATTGAAAGAGTTTGGGGAATTATTAGAACTGTGGATTTAAATAATGGATTAATTTGTTCCACTACTTTAAATGATGATACTCTTGAAGATAAAGGATTAATTAAAAATTATACTTATACTTTAATTACAACTGAAGAAATTTCTGACGATAAAGGAAATAAAATTCGTCTTTGTAAAATGAGAAATCCTTGGAATGCTAATGTTTGGAATGGTGATTGGGGAAAAGATTCAAGTTTATGGACTGATGGAATTATTAATCAAATTGATAAGAAAAATCTTAAAGAAGATATTGGAACTTTTTGGATTTCTATTGAGGATTTACATAAATATTTTGTGAGAACTGATTTATGTCAAATTATTTATGGAGGTAATGTTAGGATTATTAATTTAAATGAAGGTGATTTACAATGTCCTTTAGTATATAATATTTATGTTAGTAATCCTGGTTTATTAAGTATTAGTTTAATTGAAAAAAATTGGAGATTTAATAGAGAATTAAAAAATAAACCACATCCTACTTCATTAATTTTTGCTGAATATGATCCAAGTACTAAAAAAATCAAACATGCTTTTACTGATTTTGAATGTTATAATGATACTGAGAAAACAAGGAAAGTTCATCAAGGATTTTATATTCTTTGGATTTATAAATGTTTAGATCTTTGTGTTGAACCAAAACCTAAAGAAGCTAAATTAAGAATTTGCTGTGATTCTCCTTATAATTTAAAACAAATTGGTCAAGATAAAGATTTTAGAATTTTAGGAGAAATTATTAGTGAAGGTGTTAGACATCATCATGAAGATAAAATTGAAGATGATGAATTTTATTATGAAATTAAAAATTCTTTTGGAAAAAGTGGAATTTCATATAGATTAATTATTAATCCTCAATCTAATAAATATGAAGAATGGGAAAATGATGCAAGTAAAGTTAAAGGAATAATGTTATTACCACCTTATCAAAATCAAGATAAATTTAATTTTACGGTTGGTCCAAATTCATATGCAATTGTTTTAGGAATTAAAAAAGATGTTTATGGAGATCATTGGTTTAATATAATAAGTAAATTACAACAATTTGAATGTAAAGAAGGTGAAAATCCTTCTTCATTTCAAAGACCTAAATTTGAGGATTTTTGTACTGAAGATGTAAGTAAAAATGAAATAGAAACTTCATTAACTTCAAATAATATTGATTATCCTACTTTAGAAGATTTATCCACAGTAGATGAATATAGAAAAGTTGATCATAAAAAATATTGGGAAAATAAATTAAAAGAAAAATATCCTAAAATAATGGAACATATTTTAAAATTAGAACCAATGGAAACTGATAAGAAATTAGATTTTATTGAATTAAAAACAAATAATGGACGTTATATAGGAGAAGCTGATTATTTAACTAGATATGGAAGAGGAGCTTATATTTATGAAAAAGAAGGTTTAATTTGGATTGGTTATTGGGATAATAATGAAAAAGGTAAATCTGGAAAATTATTTAAAGATGAATATAATAATTTGAAATTAATTTATGAAGGAGAATATAAAAATGGTTTAAGAGATGGAAAAGGAGTTTATTATTTTAATAATGGTGAAGTTTATGATGGTAAATTTAAAGGAGGTAATATAGAAGGAAAAGGAACTCTTACTTGGGAAGATGGAACGAAATGGACTGGAAAATTTAAAGATAATTTAATGGATGGTAAAGGAAAATATTTTGATGGAAAAGAAACTTTAAAAGTTGCTTATAAAAAAGGGGAAGTTGTATAAAAAAGAATTTTTATTTTATTTAAATGTTTTTATTTATTTATTATATTTTTTGGGGAAAAATTTCATTATTATTTATATTTAAGAATTTATATTACTTAATTATTTAAATTTAACTTCCTTTTTGAATTTTTTTTTAAGATTTTTTATGAAAATATAATATATATTTGAATTACAATTTAATTGGAGATGATGGAATATATTTTCTATATGTTTCTGTTTTATTTTCATTAGCATTTATTAATCTAGGAATAATATTAATAGGTCTATTTTTAGTTTTTTTTGCAATAATAACCATTCCTCCTAAATTATTATATTTATCCATATAATTTGCCCCAGAAAAAATTTGAAGTAATCTATCATTATTTAAAGAGATAACTCCTTCTTTAGAAAATTTATGAGAAGTAATCAACAAATTAATTTTATTATCTGATAAAAATTTATCTAATCTATTTTTACCATATTTAACAATGAAACCTTTATTTTCTTTATCTCTTTCTCTATTATTTTCAACATCATCAATTTCATCGCTAAATTCGCTATATAATAAATCAAGAATGATTTGTTCTTCCTCATTAGAAACATTAAAATTAATTTTACAAGGTCTTTTAATATTTTCAATATCATCCAAAGAAAAAACTCTAGAACCAATTCCCCCATGAACACATAATATATGATTATCAACTAAAATCCCAAAAGGTAACAAATCAAAAATTTGATTAATATAATAGAATAAACTTTGATTATTTAATATATCATCATTTAATCTTTCTTTACATTCTAAACCTAATCCAGAATTAATATTAACTTGAATATCTTCATGATGACCTCTTATTAAATAAATAAAATCAGGATATTTAACTTTTAAAGCAAATAATAAAAGAATATTTTCAAGGGAATAAAAGCATCTATCACAAAAATCTCCTAAAAAAATATATTGCATAACATTAATATCTCCATTTTGATTGTCGTCACTTGGATTTCCAAAAGATTCAAAAAACCTCATTAAACCATTATAATCACCATATATATTTCCTATTATTTTACAAGGAGATCTAATTCTTATTAATGATTTTTCCTTTTCTAAAATAGGTTGAACTTCTTTTAACAACAAATATATTTCTTTTAACTGAAAAGGTAAATTATTATGAATTTCATCCATTTTTGAATTATCAAACCAATCAAAAGGTCGAAGTAATATTTCAATAAATTTATTAATTAAATTATAATTAAAAGAACGAATACTTTGCATTAAAGGGTTTTTATTATTTTGGAAATTCTCTCCGATTCTTTTATTTTCTTCTTGTAATTTATCTATACTAACTTTTTTAAAAACAGAAGTCATATCTTCAATTTCAGTATTATTATCTTCACTTTCATTAACATTTAAATTACTAGAGCCAATAACAACATCATAACTTAATTTAAATTTTGATTTTTTATTTTGATTAGTATTACCACCTAAATTAATTTTAGTAATTTTATTATTTATATCAATTAATCTACTTAAAGGAGAATTTTGAAATAAATTCTCTAAAGAAATTTTACTAAGAACTCCAATAGGTTGAATTTGATTTTTATCATTAAACCCTCCATAAAAATAAATATATTTATCCAAAATAAAAGAACAATGTCTATTCATACCAATACCAGGAAAATCAAAAATATCATTTTTGCTGGTATCAAAAACTTGAATTGGTAAAATACCATTGTGATTATTTTTATGTCCTCTTCCTCCAATAATAATCATTAAAGTACCATAAAAAACAACACTATGATTATATCTAGCTTTAATTAAATTATTATCATTAATAGGAGCTTTGTTCCAAGTCCAAGAACCATCTCTATGACGAGTAAGTCCCCAAATATCATTTAATGGATTTTCATTAGAATCTCTTCCCCCAAACAATAATAACATTCCTTTAGCTTCTCCCTTTTCACAAAAACCACATGTTTGATATAAACGAGGAGAAGGCATAATATTATTTTTAATTTCTAATTTAAACCAATTTGGATTAGCATTCTTAATATCAATAACCCATACATCATTTAATAATTGATAATTACAACTTCCTCCAAATAATATAAAAATAGGATTTAAATAACTTAAAGTATGACCATATCTTTTCCCAGGGCATTTCCCATAAGTTAATATTTTTTTCCAAAAACCAAAGTCTTCATTATCCTTCCTCAATTGAAAAACCCATAATTCATCTTCTGCTAAACCTTGTCCACCAACACTTCCTCCATGAATAATCATTTGATTATCATTATTTGAACTTGCAGCATGAGCAGCTCTTTCTTTAGGAACAGGACTATTTTTTTCTAAAATAATTTTACTCCAAATTCTAGTCATTAAATTAAATAAAAAAACTTCATTTGAAAATCTAAAATTTTTAACATCTCCAACAGCTCCACCAAATAATAATAATTTTACTGGACTTATTGAAACTAAAGATTGACCAAAACGAGGTAAAGGACGATTTCCACTTGTATCTAAAATTGTTGGTTTTATACTGTTTTCAATTAACGGATTTCTATTTTCATTTACTGAATTATTTTGTTTGGTGTTTCTGTATGGCGAATTTAAAGAATTTTCATTTGTGTGATTCATATATGAATTCTGAGTGTTTTGAAGAGAGTTTGATGAATGTGTTTGAGTTTGAGGACGACGATAGTTTAAGTTTTCTTGATTTTGGGAATTTTTTGGGAAATATGAATTTTTTAAGTGATTAGATTGAGGTTGAAAACGATTTGACATTTTTTTATTTTTTTTTGTTTTTGAGATTTTTAATTTTTTTAATTTTTAATTTTATTTTTTTTGGAAAAATATAGACAAATTCAAATTCTTGGGAAACAAATAATAATGAATAAAGTGATAAAAAGAAACAATAATATTTCATAATTTTACTTTTTTCTTAAAGTTGATAATTTGAAACTGATAAAAAAAGGAAAATCTCTTTTAAACAAATATAAAAACAAAATAATAAGGAAAAATTAAACTTTATTCAAGAACATAAAAAATTGGCAGATAACATTCAAAATGAAAATATAAATGAAATAAATTAAATAAACCAATGACAATAATCATATAAAAATTACAATATTTTATTCCTAATCCATATATACTTCAAATTAATTATTCATTGATATAATTAATAATTACCCATAAATATGTAAAATAAATCCTTATAATAATCATTCCAACAAAACAAATTTCCAAATTAAACAATAATAATTGTTTAAATAATATTTCAATTAAAATAATAATAATCCAAAAACAAAGTAACATATCAAAATAATCAAATATAAATAATACAACAACAATAAACACAACAAAAATAAATGGAAAAGTAATATTCAGATCAATAAGTACAAATCTAAATAATATTTCCAATATATCATCAATATATTAAATTATAGAGCCATATATCTTAAAAGAATATAAAGAAGTAGGAAAAATTGATGTTGATTTAGGAGGATTAGGTTCTTATATTGGTACTAAAGAATGGGGAAAAAAAAGAAAAAAATGCCAAAAAGGAAGAATATTCAATAAAATTTTTTCAATGAAAAATAGAATAAAATAAATATAAAGAAAAATTTTAAAATATTTTAAAAAAGAAAAAAATTGAAAATAGAATTAGAAGTAGATGTTATGAATAAGGTATTTAATTAGACCTCATCCTAGAAGTGCAAATATATTTAAACTAAGAAAAAATACTTATAATAATAATAATATTCATAGAAATAATATTCCTCTTATGATTAATAATAATCAATTTGATCTGGATTGTTCTAATAGAAATATTATTAGAACTAGTTTTGAAAAAAAAAAAAGAAAAGATTAATTATGATGAATATTTTAATTCATAAATACCTATTTTTCACTTAAAAATTTAAATGATTCTTAGGTTAATCGAGATAATATAAAAAGATATCTTACTAAATAAAAAAATAAATGTAAAGTTTAGAAATTGAAAAAAAAATAAACAAAATTATAAAAATACCTCTTATAATATAAAAATTGTTTTATTAATTAAGCAAATAAATTTTAAGAAGAAAAAAACAATGATAATAATAATAATAATGAAGAAGAAAATAATGAATTTATTTCTGCTAATTTTGAGAAAAAAATTGAAGTGAGACAACAATACTTAAAAAATATAGATATGATTAAAAAAATTAATCAGTAAAAAATAATAATTATAAAATTAATTATTATACATTTTTACAACAAAACATTTAATATGTATAATTATCTTATCACATCACTCTATAAATATGAATTAAAAGTATTCATCAATTATCATTTTTATCATCTTTTATAAAGAAATTAATGATTATATCTTTTGGTATAATTCCTAACATTTTTCTAACTTTATTAATTTCATTATTTTTTGTTATTAATATAGGCAAAAGAAAAATCAATATAAATCCCACTATAACAACAATAAAACTTATATTAATTCCAATAATTAAATTATTTATTTTTTTAAAAATATTTAATAGTTCATTAGAAATTGAATTAGAAATATCATCAACTAAAGGAATTAAAATCATTTTAATTAATAAATATAAATCTTTCATTTTTTCTTCATTATTAATTTTTATTGGATTATTTTCTTGATAATCTTTTAAAGTTTTTTCATCTTTTGGTAAGTTAATGTTATATTCTTCAGTTCCATATAAAAATTCATTATAAATGTAATTTTTTTTTTTTCCAATTTCAAAAGCTTTACTTATTTCTTTAAAATAATATATAAATGAATCTATAAAATAATTTGATAAAGGTTCAAAACCTTTTAATAAAATTCCATCTGAAAAATTTAAACAACTTCTATTAAGAATGTTTTCTAAATAAGAATAATAAGAACAAATATTTGAAAAACTTACATTATTCATTTTAATTTGAGTTTCCTTTGGTAATCCATATTTTTTAATTAAATGATGTATATTATTTAAATATTGAGAATTTTCAGTATAACCATTATGAATAAACTCTAAAAGAATATTATATCTTCTATTTAAATGAGAATGAGAATTAATATAATAATTATATATGAGAAACATTTTTATATAAGAAAATCTTTGAAAAAAAAATAATTCATGTTCAAAGATTGAATAATGTATTAATAAATAATGATATTGATGAGAATAAACAAAATCTGAATAATATGAAATAAAAATTAATAATCCAATTAAAATAATTACTATTATAATATAATAAATTTGTTCTTTTTTTAATCTAAATTTTAACTTAGTTTTTGCTTTTTTAAAGTTTGTTGGTTTCTTTTTTACTTCTATTCTTTCTTTTATTTGGAAAAATTCAAGATTTTCACTTAATAAATGAGAACTTTCATTTTCATTTAAATTAGATTCAAAAACTATATTAGGATTTTTTAATAAATTAGAAGGTTCATTTAAATTATTTTGACTTATTTTACTAAAATTATTACATTTTTTTTGACAAAGAGATATTTGCTCATCAGTCATTAGAAAAAAATATTTCATATGATTTTCCTTTTCATTTAACATAAACAAAAAAAAATAAATCTGAAAACAACAACAAACTATTTCAATTAAACCAAACATCATTAAGTATAAAATATTAATCATTTTTAATTCTTTTTTAGAGTTATTAAAATCATTTAAATAAATTTCAGAATAATTTTTTGCTCCAACACTAAAACCATTATCAGTATTAAAAAATATAAAATTATAATATTTATTTGAAAAAATCCTTTTTTCAAAAGGTATAAATATAATTTCATAAAGATTAAATAAAAATTCATTATTTAAATGAATGACTCTAATAGAAGTTTGATTAATTAAAAATCGATCACTAATACTATAAATTTTAATTTTGAAATTTTTTAAAAATTCACTATTTTCATCAGTTAATTTAACTTTTGAATTTCTTAAAAAGTGAATTTTTTCAAAACTCGAATTAAAAATATCAGATAATTCATTTATTATCATTTCTGAATGATTTTTTTTATCTATATTAAATCCATTAATTTTATCATTTGTTAATAAAAATAATTCAGTTGTTGATAAAAGAATTTTATATGCATCAACTGAAACACTTGTAAATATTAAAATCATTTTAGACATTAAATTTAAATTTTCATGTTCATAAAAAGTTTCAATTCCAAAGATTAATCCGATTATTAGTATTATTAAATAAGTTAAAATAATAACTAAGCAATTTATTAAAATTGATTTATTTATTGTTTTTGGTTTTATTTTTTCATTTATAATATCTTGAATTTGTAAATTTTCACTAAAATCTTTTTTATTTTTTAACATTAATTGCTTTAACTCAGCTAAACTATATATTTTAGTCTTTTTTTTTTTAGGCAAATCACTTGAGAATTTTTTTTTATTTTTTTCATTATGTATTATTTCTTCAATTTTACTTTTATAATGAGGTAAATTAATAATAACACATCTATTTTTTTCAAAATCATACATTAAAAAGGAAATTTTTTGTAGTTTTATTTTATAAAAATCTTTAATATCATCTTCAATATTATTTTTATCTTCATTAAAACAAAAATTCACTTTATTATTAGATTTTATATTTTCTTTTTTTTCTGATTTTTCATTTTCATTTGAAAATTCACTTAATTCTTCTTCAAATTCAGAATCTGAATCTTGTTTACTACTATCATTTTCAAAATCTGAACTCATATAAGATTCAGTTAATGATGAATCTCCTTTTATTGTAACAACTTTTTTATTACTACTAATTTTTTTAATGAAATGATTTTTAACATAATTTGAAATATTATTATTCTGATCTGTTAAATTAGTAAACAATTCATTTTTTTTTTTTGGAAAAAAAGTCTTTTTTTCAAAGTTAAAAAAAAACTGTTTTCCTTCTGGAATATAATCTCCATTAACAAAACTAAATTCTTTATTTAATATAGAAATTTGAGTTTGACTTACTTTTCTTTTCCTTGGAGAAGCAAAACCATTTGAAATAACAGAATAATCGAAATTTCTATTATTGTCATTTTCATTAAATAACTCAAAATTAAAATGATAGCCCCATATTTTTTCTTCTAAGATTAATTCACTACAATTCATTCTAAATTTTTTATTTCCAACAGTAACAACTTTAATTGGAGTATTAGTCATATATTTTTTTTTTATAATTAATTTTTGAATAAATAATTTTCTTAAACTTGGATTTAAAGTCATTTCATTATATAATTCAGGATAAAATTCATTTATTATTGAAGTGATATCTAAGCTTTTACCAGCAAAATTATTATTTTCAAAAAAAATTACACTGTTTGATGTAGATTCTTGAACTATTAAATTTGAATCTGTTATAATGTGACATGTATTATTTAGATAATCATTTGAATCAAAAGAAGAAAAAAAATCCACTTTAGCATAAATAGCACAATCATAGTTTTCATCAAATGTAACTCCAATATTAAATGGAATTGGATATAAAAATTTAGAACTTGTTTTTAAATAAATAACAAAATGATAATAAAAATCATTTTCTGTATTTTTTCCTAATTTTAAGTTATAATTTTTAAAATAATTTTTCACTGTCTTTTTTAATACATTGTTATGAACATCATGTAAAAAATTAGGTAAGAAAATATTAATATTTTCCCCGCAAATTTTTTCATGTGAATAACCAATTATATTACATAAACCTAAAGATATTTTTTCAATAACACCGAAATTATCATTTTTTCCTGAAACAATAATATATTGAAAATCAGCTGAAGAATTAATTTTAGTTAAATCTAATACATTTCCAATATTTAATATTTCTTGATAATTTTCAATGTCAGAATTTTTTAAATAATCTAAAGCTCCTTCATAATCGTTTAAAATTTCTTTTAAGTAATAACCATATAATAAAAAAATTTTTTTATCTTTTACACGTGATTTAACTAAATTATTAAATATAAAATCTATTTCTTCTCTATTTTCACATATGTCAAAACCTAATTCATATAATTTATCATTTTCTTCTTTTTCATTTGTTTGTAATAAAAATTGCCAAAAATTTATATATAAGTTACAAGCTTTTGATATTAATTTTATAAAAGTATTAATTTGAAAATAAGTTGATATGTTACTTGGATCAATTCCATTTTCAAAAATTTTGTTTTCTAAATTTTTTTTTTGTCTAAAGATAAAAAATTCTTGTGAATAAGTTAAATAAATATTATCAATTTCTAATAAAGTATAAAATATCATATATGCTTTATTATATTGTCCTAAACATTTCATTAAGAAAAAAGCATTCATTATTCTTAGACAAATACTTTCTTTAAAAACTTGATTATAAGTTCTAAAAGTATTTTCAATATATTGAAAAAAAAAAAATCTTATTTCTTCAGAAGACATTCCATATAATCTTTCAACTTCATTTTTTTCAAAATTATTTTTAATATAAGTGAAAAAATAACTTAATAAATTTAAGTTATTTTCCCTAATTGTTTGTTCAATAACAGCATTAATTAATAATCTAAGTTGATTAAATAATTCTAAATCAGAATGAAAATAAATATCAGACGACATTTTTAAAGTAGAAACTGGTAAATATTTAAAAAAAACAAAAATAAAAACAAACCCAATTAACAAAGGGTAAATCATTCCTGATATTTTAAAGACATCTCCAAAAAGAAGACACATTGAAATCCAACAATATATACAACATAAAAAATAATTTATTAAATCTTCTAAATCATTATTATTTTGATATTGATGTTCATAATATGAATAATAAAGTAATATTATTGAGGTAAAAAATAAATAATATATTAATACTTTATTATAATTGTGTTTTTCACATATTGTTTTTATTATTATTGCAAATGGTTGTATGATTATAAAAATAAGTGAAGAATTCATTATTGAATATTTTGCTATTGAAACTGATAATTTTTCATTTTTTTTAAAAGAAAAATTGAAATAAAAAACTGAAATTAAAATTAGTAAAATTGAAAATAAAATTCCACATGGTAAATATAAAAAAAAATAATGTTTCGATTTGCAATGATATGTAGAATCTTTAAATATTATATTTAAATTACAAAATATTATATTATAGCATATACCTATATTTTTTTAAATATTTTATTTTATTTTCTTACATTGTAAAGGAAGATAACCAATTTTTGTGTAAAAAAAGATAATAATTTTAATTATTTTTACTCTAAATTTATTTTTCATTATTTTTTTATTATAATAAGCAAAATATACTAAAACACAATATAATATAATAATCATAAATATAATAAAAAAACATAAAAAAAAAACTATAAAAAAAAGTGTTTTATTTCCATACCAACAAGGAATCAAAGAAAGCTGGTCAAGTAATTTTATTATTCCTTCACTTGCTTCACTATTACCCCAAATTGGGAAAAACTAAATAAAATTATTATAAAATTTACTAAAGTTGATAAAGGAATTGAAAATAATTGAAGGTATAATGTTATAGAAAAAAAGATTGATAAGTAACTATTTGATATATCATTATTAAATATATAATAAATTATTTCATAATTTGCAAATTTAATTCTTGTCCAAACATTTCTTTTTCTCATTAATTGAATATTTTATTTTTAAAGTTTAAAATATTTTTTAATAATTTTTAATTATTACCTTAAAAATGTTTTTTTTAAAACAAATAGTTCTCTGGAAAAATTCGTATTTTATTAAATGAATTATCAAATATTATTGTTAAAGAAATTTATTTAGATTCAGAAAAAAATAATAGGACATTTCTTTCAATTAAGTTTTGTAATTTTATATTTTAAAGAAATGGAACATTTAATAAAAAGGAAAATTCCTGAATGGAAAAATTAAAATTGAATATGAAGAATTAACATATTCTATTATTAGAGAAAGATTTAAAGGATTTATTCTCTTTCAGAATTAAAATTTTTTATTAATATTTTAATATATAATATTATGAAGTAAATACTATATAATAATTATGATAAATATTAAAAAATAAAAAAAATATTAAATTAATTTTGATAATATTTTTCTTAGGCATTGGATACTCCCTAAAAAATTTAATTTATTTATAATTTCTTTTTATAATTATTTATTTTCCTTTTTTTCACATAAAAATTTATTTTTTTTTTCTAACTTTGATTAAACCTCAAAGAAATTAAAATTTAGGAGAGGAAATAAATTAATTCTAAAAAAAATAGGAAAAATATATTATTTTTTAAAATTATATATTATTATTTTTATTTATAAAATATGAAAAATTTATTTTTTTAATTCAATTCTCATTGATTCTTTTCCATTTATCATTTTACTTTCATGTTTAACATTTTCCTCAACTTTTTTTCCTTTTTCTTGAATTTCCTTTTGTCTACTTTTAACCCTAGATATAATTTTAATTAAAAATTTTTTTTCATCTGTAACTTTTTTTTCACTTAAACCTTCAGTTTTACCAATTAATTCATTTTTTTCTTTTATTTTATTAAAAACTTCTTCTTCAACATTTTCATATAATTCAAGAACATTAACAATATTATCAAAAATAACATGCATAATATCACATTTATCTTTACTACTATAATCAAAATCATTTAATAATAATAAAAATTTATGATGTAAATCAATTTCTTTTATTTTCTCTAAAGCTTTCATTCTAATAACACCAGAATCTTTTTTATCTTCATGATCAATAATTTTAGTTAAATCAGCACAAATATTTAATAATCTTCTTTCATTTTTAAAATTCCCTTCTTCTCTAATTAACATATTATTTAAAAAGGTAATTCCCTTTAAATCTTCTATAAAATATTTTCTAACTTCAAGTTCATCACCATAAATCATTCCAGTCATCATATAAATATACATTTTATTTAATTCTTTATCATCACTTTTATTTAATTCATCTAAAAATCTAAATATTCCTAATTCTTTACAAGCTTTTTGAACAAAACCATCATTTTGAGTCATTTGAGTAATAATATTTCCAAGAGTAATTTTAACTTTTTTATGCTTGCAATCAAAGAAATAATCTATTATTTCATTTAACCGTTTTGCACGTACTATATTTCTTGAGTTTTCTAATCCATCTAAAAAATTACTTAACTCATTTAATAATTCTACTCTTTCATCTATTTCTTTTTCAGAGTCACCTTCTCTTTTTTTACATATATCTAAAATTTTCCAAATTTCTTTCATTTCATCTATACAAACACTTTCAAATGCTTTTTGAAGGAATTCCATGTCTTCTTTTGACATTGGTTTTATATCTTCTGATGGACGAGTTCCATCATTGTATTGTAAAGACCAGTTTAATAATCCTTTCCAATCTACCATTTTTGTATGTTTTTTTTTTTTTTTTGGATTTTTAAATGTTTTATTTATTTTTTTACTATTTTTCTAGAAAGTTTATTTTTTTTTCTTTTAATTCTTTTTTTATGCAAGTTAATTTAATTAATTATTGTTTTTTTTCAAATTAAACAATTGCCTGTAATAAATTGTTAATATATGTGAATTTTTTTATTAAAAGATATATTATATTTAAATAAGCGATAATTGATATAATTAATTGAAAAAAAATAATTGAAAGTAAAATGTAATATATAATTTTTAGAATTATATACCATATAAATTTATTATCATTCTAATTTATTTTTTTTACAATATTTTTAAAGTTCTTATACTTTTACCATATAATTATATTTCTTTACAATAAGGACAAGTTTATTTATTTTTTGAATATTGAAAAGAATTATATTTATATTTACATCATAAAGATTTTTTATTCTCTTATTGATAATGCTTTGGAATTTATTTCTACCATTTTCCACATCGACAACAAAAATACTATTATATTTTATTTGTAAAGTTATAAAATCATATACATAATAATTATCACAAATATCCAACAAGGAAAAAATCTATTTCATCATTTAAATTTAATCCTTGAATGATGTGAACTTTTTGTTTCCTTTTACTTTCAAAAAAACATTTTATCTAATTTTTTGTGAAAAGAATAAAATAAACTTTATTTATAATTCTATAAAAATATAAATAATTTTTTTCATTAAAAGAAATAAATTAAATTTATAACCAATCATGTTAACAACAATATCCCCAACATCAATAGATGAAATATCACAAATTATAGAAAGAAATTCAGCTAAAACAATTAATTTGCGTCAAGAATTAAATTCAAAATATTCTTTTGAAAATGGATTTCTTAGAATTACTAATCAATTTTTAAATGATCTTTCTTTTGATTTTAAAACAATTCTTCAAGCTTTAGATCGTTTTAAATTTTCTAATCAAAACCTTTCAAATAATTTACAAGATAATTTAAATAAAAATAATGAATTAAATATGAAAATTAATAATTTAAAAAATCAAGTTTTTTCACTTGAAACAAGTCTTTTAAATGCTAATCACCAAATTCAGGATTTAACATTATTAAATAAAAACAATGAAAATTATATTGAAGAATTGGTAAATAAATTAAATATATCTAAAGAAAAACCTTATTGTAAACCAACTTGTTGTTTATGTGATTGTCCTTTTTGCCAAAATAATTACTCTTTTAATTCTTATAAAAATAAATATTGTCCTGTTGAAAATTCTTATGAATATGATATGAATAGTACAGGAAGAAGTACATTAATAAATGATACAAATAAACCAAATAATAATATTAAAGTAAATTCAAACATGAATACAAATATTAATTCTGGAGTTAATTCAAATATGAATACAAATAATAATATGAATAATAATTCGACTAATATTAATAATTCTATTAATAATATGAATAATATTGATAAGAATATAAATAATATGAATGATAATAATAATTATATGAATAATCCTCTTTCTGATAGTAATTATTTATCTAATAATACTATTCAAGATTCATTAAATTTTCAACCTAATTCAATTCAAATATCTCCTGTTCCTTTTTCAAGTAATATGAATTCTAATGTTATTAGTAATAATAATAGAAATAATCAAGAACCAATTCCAAATGTTAATGTTCCAAATTTAATTCCTCAATTCAAGTATAATGATATTCAAATTAAAGAGCCTTTTTCAAAAAATGAAAATATTGTTAATAATAATAATTTAACACCTTTAAACAATATAATATCTTCAATTCCTTTAGATAATACTGATAAAGGAATAAATATTAATCAACAATCAAATGATTTTTTAAAGAGTAATAACATTTCAAATTTAAAAACAAAAAATATAAAAAATAATACATTGAATCAACAAATGATTCCTGAAAATGATAAAGAAGAAGAAGAAAAAAACTTAGAACAAATAAAAGATAAAATAAATAGAATAGAAAAATTAGTTCAAGAAGCTTTGAAAGATGAGAAAATAATAAAATATTTAAATATAAAAGTTGGAGATAATTTTATAGAGAAATTAACAAAAGGAGATGTTACAGAAGAATATTTAATTAAAATTGAAAATGCAATAGAAGATTATCATGAGGATGAAATTAGGAATAATAATGTAAGAAAAAAATATGTTATTGATAATAAATTTATTCCTAAAAAAAAATTTAAAAACCCTAAAGAGAATGACGAATACAATAAAATGCAATTAAAAAAACAAATTGTAGATCCTAGATATCATTTTAAAGAATTTCCAAGAGGATGGAATTCTTCTAAAGAATATTTTACTAATAATAATTCTGGAGGAGGAAAAGTAGAAAAAAATAAAATTAAAGTTCCTAATTATCCTAAATAAATAAAATTAGATAGAGAAGGTTTTTAAATCAATTAATTTTTTTTAAGTTGAATTTTGAATAAATTTTAAAATTTTTTTTTATAAGTGATTTATTTATAATTATATTTATATGGAAATGATAAATCAATTTCTCTGCTTAAATCTTGGGGATTGGGGAGTGGGGATTGAGGTTTGGGCCCAACCTACCCTTTCGAAATCCCCAAACACAAAAACAAATACCACAAACACA
>JAEEGL013517347.1_pt1 | contig 17628 bp, 9 predicted proteins | sample 9134231 | NCBI WGS metagenome assembly JAEEGL01 (sample SAMN16246548, study PRJNA631951) | gut metagenome | biome: gut microbiome; feature: rumen; material: fiber-attached | host: Bos | place: Iran: Karaj | collected 2018-10 | reverse complement strand
GAGGGTGATTCCGAAGATTACAGACAGCAGTTTGAAAATACGAAATCCGCCAAGCTTATCGATCTGCGTGCACAGAGGGATTCAATACGCAATGCGGCCGGTAATGGAGATATAAGGTCGGAATGCTCCGGAAAGATTTATGATATGAATCTTTATACCGGTTTTGCGGTTGCCAAGGGCAGCAGAGTCGCTTCCCTGCTTGTGGGAAATCTTAAGGATTCTGAAGTAATATGCTATGTTCCCCTGACTGATGTCAAGAAGATAAGGACCGGAATGAACGTGTTTATCTATCCTTCTACGGTTAAAAAAGAGGAATACGGGCATATCAACGGTTTGGTCACCGAGATCAGTAATCATGTGGAAACCGAAGATGATATGGAGCTCCAGCTTGGAAGTAAGAGCCTTGTTGCTGACTTTTCAAAGGAGGGCCCTGTGGTTGAGATGAGGTGCTCCCTGAATAAAGACGCCGGTACTGTGAGCGGATTTGAATGGAGTACGCAGAAGGGAGCCATGGTCCCGCTTGAAGCAGGAACGGTCACCGGCCTTAAGGTAATAACCGAGAATAAGAGACCTATAGATCTTTTTGTTCCTTATCTGATCAAGAAAGCCAATTTCGAGATTGAACAGGATGAAGGAGCCAAGTAACGTATGAAACAGCCTGAATCTCCTGAACAGATAGCAAAAAAATACCATAACAGATCAAAGAAAAAAAAGAGATGGATCAGGATGAAGTATGTCCGTACTCCTTCCGTGTATCAGATGGAGGTGTCCGAGTGCGGGGCTGCGTCGCTGTCAATGATCCTTCAGCATTATGGCAGATATGTTCCGATGGAGGAGCTCAGAGTCGAAACAGGTGTTTCCAGGAACGGATGTAATGCCAGGAATATATATAAAGCCGGAGAACACTACGGAATGAAGGTTGAAGCTCATGCAAGAGAGCTTGACAGGATGTTGGAAATGAATAAGCCTCCGTGTATGCTGCATTGGAATTTCTCGCATTTTGTGGTTTTTGAAGGGAAGAGAGGTCGATATTACCATATCAACGATCCGCAGATCGGTCACAGAAGACTGACAAGGAAGGAGATGGAGGAGGGATACTCAGGGACTGTCCTTCAGTTCACTCCGACAGACAGCTTTAAGAAGTCCGGAACCAAAAGGACTCTCTTAAGCTTTATGAGGAAACGTCTTAAAGGACAGAATAAAGCTCTCGCCGCAATTCTTTTTTTGGGGATCGCGCTGATACTTCCCGGTATACTGAATTCCTTATTCTTTCAGATATTTGCGGATGATATCATTATTGATGCCAAGTATAACTGGATGAAGTGGCTTCTGATCACCATGCTGCTGACTGCTTTGTACGATGCATATTTTACATATATCCAAAGAAATCTGCAGCTGATGCTCCGTATGAAGATGACACTGCTGTCGGTTGATAAAATGATAGCTCATATGCTCAGGCTTCCCATGAGCTTTTTTGAACAGAGATATGCGGGGGATCTTGCACAAAGAGTTACAAATAATGCCCTGGTATCGAATTTCCTGTCAGGACAGCTTGTGGGTGTGTTTGTCAGTCTTTTTACTTCACTTTTCTATTTGATCATCATGATTTTGTACAGTCCGTCACTGGCACTTGTGGGTTTAGTGCTTTCGACTGTTTCTGTTATCATAGCTTCCGTTATATCTAAAAAAATATATGGAATGGCTATGAAATTCGGAATGGACAACGGTAAGCTTATGGGTGCTTTGTTTAACGGCCTTACCGCCAATTCGTCGCTCAAAGCCGTCGGAGCGGAATATGAATATACCGGTAAAGTGCTGGGGTATTATACGGAGGTCAATATAAACGATCAGAAGCTGGGACATACTCAGGCGGTTCTTGATGTCATACCGAAGATGCTTGGCAATGTCAATACGGTAACAATACTGGTTTTGGGAAGCCTTGCTGTTATAGACGGCCGAATAACCGCAGGTATGATCATGGCATTTACCGGATTTCTCGGATCCTTCTCCGGACCGTTTGAAAACATTGTGTCATTTGTCAGAAGCATGCAGCAGGTAAAGAACGATGCGGCAAGAGTTGAAGATATCATGAACTATGCCGAGGAGGATTACTACGGTTCCGTAAAAGAGGAGGAACTTGAAGGAAGCAAGCTGCGCGGAGAGATTGAGTTAAGGGATATCAGCTTTGCATATGGTAAGCTTGACCGTCCTTTTATCAGGAATTTTAACTTTCATGTTGTAAGCGGACAGACAGTAGCGCTGGTAGGTGCATCCGGATGCGGTAAATCAACGGTATCCAAGATGCTCAGCTGTCTTTATAAACCATGGACGGGAGAGATAATCATTGACGGTGAAAATATAAATGATATTCCCCGAAGCGTGATCAATTCGTCTGTATCTGTTGTTACACAGGATATAGCTCTTTTTGATGCGTCAATTTATGACAATATTACAACGTGGAATTCAACGATCCATCAGGAGGACGTATTCAGGGCGGCTAAGGACGCATGTATACATGATGAGATAACATGCAAGCCGGGTGGATATGATTATATGCTTAAGGAAAACGGATCAAATATGTCAGGTGGACAGAGACAGAGAATAGAAATAGCCAAGGCACTCGCGACCGATCCCACAATACTGATCATGGACGAGGCGACCAGTGCACTTGATGCCACCACAGAGAAGAAGATACTTGATAATATCAAGAGACGTCACTGTACCTGCATTGTGGTAGCACAGAGACTGTCAACGATCAGGGACTGTGATGAGATAATAGTCATGCATAAGGGTGTCATTAAAGAACGCGGTACACATGAACAGCTGATGCAGACCGGGGGATTGTACAGGAAGCTTGTTTCAGAGGCGGATTGATAATGAAGATTGTACTTACAGGCTCAAAAAAATATCTTACAGCCAATCCAACAGAATATGTCTATGTTGAAAGAGGAACAGTCTATGTTTATGTGGTCAATATAGAAAACGATGTCATAGGAAGAAGTATCTTTTTGACCGAAATAACGGAGAACTGTGATATTCCGACATTGTCTGCCGCAGATCCCGGCAGGACTTCGTTCTATCAGTTTCTTATTATAGCTGCGGAGGAGGCGGGCCTTGATTTAAGAGCGGAAGATGGAGACAGAGAGAAAAGACGCGAGAGCTTCCTTGAGAAGACAGGGCTTACGTATGGCGGGAATAAGGGTTTTTCGGAAACCGTAATAGAATGGTATCAGAATAAGCTTATCGATGAAGAGGAGACGATCAGAAACAGAAAGATCGAACAGAATAAGGTACGTGAGAATAAGGTCTCACTTATGGGATCCGTATTCAGGAACAGCAGGAGTATCATATTTGAAGAGAATACGGAATCGGCACTTTATAATGTGATAAGTGTTTATTGTGATTATCTTAACATAGATGTCTGCTCGTATCAGTCTCTTGTTTCATCCTGTGGAACAGATTTTTCCATCTACGATATTGCGAGGATGTCACATTTTGTTGTGCGTAAAGTAAGGCTTAAGGATGACTGGTACAGACATGCCGATGAACCATTTATTGGCTTTAACAAGACCGGAAATACACCGGTTATCTGCATTCCTGGTAACAGGGGCAGATATATAATGTATGATTATGAAAAGAAAAACAGCACCACTGTTGACGAGGTGGAGGCTTCATGGCTGGATGATGAAGCTTTTGTGGCTTATGAGCATCTGCCCTACGGAAAGCTTAAGCTCTCGGATGTGATAAAGTACGGATTAAAGCATGTGAACAGGTCAGACATGGCAAGCTTTTGCATAATGTATCTGCTGACTACCCTTGTGGGACTGCTGTTACCCATGCTTAATGAAATGCTCTATGACAAACTGATACCGTTATCACAGCCGGATCCTATCGAGCAGATCGGAATGGTCATGTTCTGCGTTATGGTGGGAAATCTGTTTTTTCTGCTTGTGCAGAATCTTGCCAGTTTCAGAGGTGTAAAAAAGGTAGAGTATTCCATAATGGCCGCATCTTATGACCGGTTGTTCAGACTGCCTCAGAGCTTTGTGGAATCCTTCGGTACAACGGAGCTCCTTGGCAGGATAAACGCAATCCCGGCGGTGTTTTCAAGTACTGTATCATCAGGTGTCTCTGCATTTATGGGGATGATACTGTCGTTGTTCTATCTGTGGAAGATGTTTGACAAAAGCTCTGTCCTTGCGTTTCGCGGAATGATGGTGACTCTGATTTCGGGTGTGGTCATGTATTTTTTCGGAAGACTGAGGATAGATCCCGAGAGAGAGAGGCTTAAAAAAAGTACTGATGCCGGAACGATCTTATACCAGCTTATTGCCGGAATATTAAAGATAAAAATTTCCGGTATTGAGAACCTTGGTCTGTATGAGTATCAGAAATCAAATACGGAAGCGCTTAAGTACGAAACAAAGAGTGTAAGGATAAATCAGATCGGAAATGCGGTTACGACACTTATATCCATGCTGTACACGGGACTTATATATTACACAGTAGTAAAGAAAAGACAGGAGCTTTCACTGGGTGAATATACGGCTTTTAATGCAGCTTACGGAATGTTTACTTCGGCAGCGCATCAGCTTATCGGTTTCTTTCTGACCAATGCCAATCTGATACCTGCAATGGACAGGATTAAGCCGTTGTATGAGCATGAGGTGGAGAATAGCCGGGCGGCAACAAAGACAGGTCCTCTGGACGGAAGTATTGAGGTGAATCATATTGATTTTTCATATGACGGTGAAAACCTGCTTATTCTTAAGGATATATCTTTCAGAGTGTCTCCGGGTGAGTATATAGGAATAGTCGGACCATCCGGTTGCGGAAAGTCAACGCTGCTTAAGTGTATGCTCGGATTTGAGAAACCGACAAAGGGTAAGATATATTATGATGATAAGGATATCGACAATCTGGACAAGTGTGACCTTAGAAGACGAATGGGAGTAGTACTTCAGGACGGACATCTTGTCATGGGAAATATCCGGACCAATATTACATTGGCTTCTCCCGATATGGATATGGAGGCCATAGGCAGACTGCTGGATGATGTCGGTCTTAAGGATGATATAAATCAGATGCCGATGGGTATATATACCAATGTATCCGAGGGCGGAGGAACGGTATCGGGAGGCCAGAAACAGCGTATACTTATTGCAAGAGCATTGGCAAACGATCCCAAGATAGTAATGTTTGATGAAGCAACCAGCGCACTTGACAATATAACACAGCAGAAGGTCTGTGAGACGCTGGCCGAAAGAAATATGACAAGGATAATGATAGCCCACCGTCTGTCGACCGTTAAGAACTGTGACAGGATACTGGTAATGGACGATGGCAGGATCGTGGAAACCGGGAACTATGCTGAGCTCATGGAGAAGAAGGGACTGTTCTATGAGCTTGCCAAAAGACAACAGGTGTAGACTGATGAATGGATATGAAAAAAAGCTGGCTCTTATGACAAGAGAGCAGATGGGAGAAGAAGAGTATCAAAGGATCAGGGTGCTTACCGGAAATATGAAGAGGATAGCGGATCTTATGACATGCATTCCGGGGGCTATTGAGGAATTCGAAGAAGACACCGGAGCTTTTCTTGAGAAGCATGGTCTTGATATGCTCGATCCCGATGAGATGAGACTTATATTTCTTTCCGAAAACAATGACTACAAGGCTGAACTGTTCAGGTCACCTGATGTACTCAACAGGATAAGCGAGTCAATGTTCCGCTATGTACAGTTTACTCAGAATAAGCTTGTATTCAGGGATTATTTAAGAGATAAGGGCTGCGTTCCCGCAAACAGGAAGGTTGCCGTATGGAGAGAAAGAAATAACAGGCGCTGCGACGGTGCACTGGGAGGTGTCAATCTGTCATTTATCCATGCGACTCTTACGATAGAACTTGCTGAGGGATGCTCCGTAGGATGTGATTTCTGCGGTCTGGGTGCAGGCAGGCTTAAGAAGGTGTTCAGATATAATGATGGGAATGCCGAACTGTTTGCGGGTGTACTTAAGGTTCTTCATGAGGTACTTGGAGATTCGGCGGGTTTCGGAATGATGTATTTTGCCACGGAACCGCTTGATAATCCGGATTATGAGAAGTTTGAGGATATATTCTTTAATGAATTCGGTATACTGCCGCAGATCACAACAGCCGTATTTGACAGGGACATTGAGAGGACAAGGCGCCTTGTACATGAACTCGATGAGAAACGGGGATTTATACACAGGTTCAGCCTGAGAAGTCTTGAAATGGCACAGAAGGCACTGGCGGAATTCACTCCGGAGGAGCTTGTGAATGTCGAACTGATCACGCAGTATGAGGAGAGTCCTTATTTTCTTCCGTATACGGTAGTGGGGAGTGAGATAGAAAATAAAGACAAAAGACGAAGAACGAGGGAGAATGCCGGACTGATCGATGAAGCACTGGCAAGAACACTTGATGCGCCTCTTCTTAATAATGAGATCAAAAGGCTTAAGAAGCTTAAGTATGTTGATCCCGGAACTATATGCTGTGTTGACGGTTTCAGGGTCAATATGTGCAGAAAGACAATAAGCATACTGACACCATGCCATCAGACACCGGAATACCCAAACGGAATATCTGAAACAGAAGAGGTGATTTTTAACGATGCGGAAGACCTCCGTAATAAGATATTCATGCTTATTGAGAAGTACATGCCGGAAAGTGTACCTTCCGATGAAGTGCTTAAGCTGTATGATTATCTCAGGCTTGAAGATACTGAACAAGGGAAAGCACTGGTAAGTGAAATAAGCGGTTATGTACTTCCGATCGGGAATTACGATAAAAAAGCAGATAAGGAGAACAGACCCAATATCGCTGTTAAAGTTGTAGAAAAACTGCTGGAAGGGAAGTATAATAAAAATGAGCTGGTAAGAAGTGTTATGGAGGAGGATAATGCTGCTCCCGAAAACGTATACTGGATGATAAACCAGATGTGGAAGCAGGGCCTTATAGTAGATTCCGGGTTCTTTTGACAATAAATTATTTGTAACGTATAAACCGTCGGGGGGAAGCGTTTGTTATCATTGCGGATACTGTAAGGGAACGTGAAAGCGGTCTGTAGTGACAGGATATGAGATAACGGTAAGGAAATATGGAGAGATTTGCACGTAAGGAAGATGAATATAAGATCGGATGGATCAAGAGATTTATGGAATATGAATCCATGATCCCGGGTTTCCGTGAAGAGATAATGAACGATCCTGAGAATACGCTTAAGAAGTATGGATTTCCCCTGGCCGTTGAAGAGGTTTCATTCCTTCCGTCAGATCCTGAGGATATTTATACACTCAGACCCGCATTCCCGGAAAGTGATGCATCAAAGTACGCGGATTTCATGAGGACCAAAATATCCTTCAGGGAAGAAATAAAGGAGGCAGGCACACCGGCAAACGATATGATGCGCAAATGGCATAAACGCCAGAAGGGAAGGTGCCTTGCCGAGCTTGGAGCAAGAAGTGATGTGCTGGTTTATGTACCGTTTACGATCGAGCTGGCTGACGGCTGCTCGGTGGGTTGTAAGTTCTGCGGACTGAATGCCGGACAGCTTAAAAGTGTTTTCAGATATACTGATGAGAATGCATTGCTGTTTAATGAAGTTCTTTCCGGTGTAAAGGAGCTTATCGGTGACGGTGCAGGCTGCGGAACAATGTATTTTGCCACGGAACCGCTTGATAATCCGGATTATGAATTCTTTCTTAAGGATTATGTAAGGATATTCGGAAAGATACCTCAGATAACTACGGCAACCGCATTGAAGCATACTGAGCTTCTTCACAGACTTCTTAAGGAAATTAATGAAGAAGGAAAAACGATATACAGGTTTTCTGTATTGTCTGAGAAGGATGCCCTGAAAGTATTTGAGGAATTTACTCCGGAGGAGCTTGTTTATACCGAGCTTATCCCACAGTATGAGAATGCTCCGCAGTCGGGATTTGTCAATGTGGGAAGAAAGGGAAAAGACAGCGGGGAATACGGCGATACCATATCCTGTGTGACAGGTTTTATTGTGAACTTCAGCAGGAAAACAGTAAGGCTTACCGCTCCAACATATGCGTGTGAGAAGTATCCTACCGGTGAGATCATCTTCGAGACGGCTGAATTCACGGATGCCGGCAGCTGCATAGATGTAATGAAGGCTATGATCTCAAAGTATATGAGTAATATCATAGGACCCAAGGACAGGGTCAGATTGAAAACAGGACTTACATACAGAACAGAAGGGGATGAGATAATTGTTGAGGGAGGAAAGGGAGCCCGCTTTAATATAGCTGCCTCGGAGGGCAGTGATATATATAAAGAAATGCTTGTATTATTCTCAAGCGGATACCACACTAAGAGGGAGATAGTGGCACAGATACTGAGCAGGTATGAGGGAATGCTTGTCCGAAGTGATACTTTCCACTATGCGATCAACCGTTTGTGGGAGCTGGGTATCCTGGAGCTTGAGAGTGGAAAGGTTTGACAAGAGAAAGGAGAAAATCAGTATGGCTGACGAAAGCAAAGAAAACGTTCAGGAACTGACGCAGGAGCAAAAGGATGAGCTTAAGAAACGCATTGATGACCAGATGCAGAAGCTCGGTGAGGTGTTCTCTCAGTGTTGGGAGTCTGAGGAATTCAAGAAGGCATTTATGGAGGATCCCAAGGCAATATTCAGGGAGTATGAGATCAATTACGATGATTCCAAGGAATACAGGATAATTGATACTCCCGAGAAGACCATGATACATGTTCTTCCGTATGAGGGTATCCGGCCTGCCATGGAGAAGCTTAATGAGATCCTGATGAAAAACGTAAATGATCTTGGTGATGAGGATGCCAAACAGCTTCTTCTTGAAGACTGGAAATGGCAGATATATCAGTGTACGGAAGATATAATCTACATGCCGATACCGCTGTGCCCGGAGAATCTTACTCCTGAGGAGCTTGAGATGGTTAATGGAGGATGTCTTCTGTTGGCTGCATTTTTCGTATTTGTTGCCGAGGCGGTGGGAACGGTTACATCTGTTGCCGTAGTGGTTGAACTTGCCATTGCCGCAACAGTATTTCAGGCTGTGGCAGCCATTGCGGGAGTGCTTGCCGTTGTGCTTGTACAAACATTGGCAGCCTGGACCAATGTTGCAGCGACAGGCGCTATTGTTCTTCAGTTTAATACATCGCTCGGATGGGGCGGAGATAATACCGGACAGCAGACCACACCATCCGCCGATCCGAATAAGAGATTGAGAGGCCGTTGACCGGATAGAGCCAAAACAGCGAAAAATACGAAGTATTTTGAAACTGTTCTGAATGGTTGAGTAATATAAAGTCGTACAAAGAAGAGGGGTAGTGATTTGAGTAAGGGGAGCAGGGCCAGGAGAATGAGAAGAAGAGGGTTGCTGACAGTATCGGCAGCCCTTGTTCTGATTGTAGCAGTCACGGCATGTGCAATGCGATTTATAAACAAAGAAAAGAAAGAAACCGGACAGTCAGAGGATACGGTTGCATCATATGTATACGGTACAATGGACAGATATCTTGCTGCACCGTCAGTTCCTGCAACCGCAGGAAGCTACACGCAGCATCTTGTTACAGTCACTTCCAGTCCGGCTTCCGGAGGAAAGGTAACGCCGAGCACATATGTAGTCGACGGTTCCGAGCTGACCCTTACAGCTGCAGCCAATGAAGGCTATATGTTTACCGGATGGTCAACAGACAGCGGGAGCAGCATCGTAAGTACATCGGCGAAATATGTGACTGCACCGGTCAGCGCTGATGTTACATACACAGCAGTATTCAAACGTGTGAGCTGCACTGTGATCCCATATGCCGCCGTGGAATCTGACACACCGGTTGCTAGCAGCTGTCTGGGAGGCTATGTCACAGGTGGCGGCATGGTGTCTGAAACGGTAACAGCTGTAGTCAGTGCTGTTGCAAACGACGGATACAGTTTCCAGAAGTGGAAATATATTAAACCTGACGGAACTGAGGGAGAATCTGCGGAAGCATCTCCGAGTGTCGGTCTTGAAGGAAGCGGAGCGCAGATCGAGATCAGTTCATCCGACAGCACGATTTATGCTGTGTTTATAAGAACCGCTCCGTCTGATGCATCCAATGTGGTCATAACGGCATCCATTGTACCGTCTATGGGGCATATAAAAGAAGGAGGATCCGGGGATATGCCTTCTGAATCGGGTTCGTCCACTACTGTTTTTATGTGTAAAAGAGATAACATAGATCCTCCGTATCTTAACTGGTATGTTCCTGTGGGTGATGCATCAAAGCACGGCTCGACGGAAACCACAACCGAATATTCATACAGGGAGATCATCATAGAGTATGATGAACTGGATAACGGAAAAAAGGTAGTCAGGAGAATATCCGTTGGACAGAATGATGATGGAAAAGGGGATGCATCAAAATATGATTACGATAATGGAAGCGGCAGAGGATATATTTGCCTGCAGCAGTATCTGTACGGCAAAAATGTTAATTCTTTTGTAAATGTTTATGTTATTTATAAAGCATATGATGCATCATTTGAAAGAACATATTCTCTGACAACCGCAGCAAGTCCCGAAGGGTACGGAACTACTTCGGGAGATATGTCAAACAGCAGCAGCTTTACAGGTAATGCCAATGCTACACCAAAGGAAGGATATGCCTTTGATCACTGGGAGTGGGTTGAAGAAAACGGCAATTTAAGACAATCAACAGACAATCCGCTTTCTGTATCCGTTACAGGCCAGATCACATGTATCGCATATTTTACCAAAGCGACCTGCAGAGTTGATGTTGCATCTCTTACACCTGCAGCCGGTGGTATGGTCTCGAAGGGAATCGGAAGCTGTGAATATAATTCAGATGTTGCGGTGGAGATCAGTGCAAATGAAGGCTATGAGTTTCAAAGCTGCAGCTATACGACTAAGGATGGGATCACACATTCATTTGATTCGTCGGTTTTTACAATACCAAAGATCAAGGAAGATATTTTTCTTAATGTGCAGTTTAAGCAGACGAAATTTCTGGTATCTGCCAAGCCGGAACCTCTGGGAAATGAAGAAGGAAGCTATAATAAGGTTAAGATAAGTAACGGAAGTACGGACAGTGAAACGGATACCACAAATACGACAGTGGAAATGCCGTTTACTTCATCAGGTTCAGTAACTCTTACGGCAACAGCCAATAAGGCCGCAGGATATAAATTTGATAAATGGGTTGGAACTGACGGGTCAACTTCAACAAGCAATCCTTTTAATCCCGCCGGTATTCAGGATGATGTGACGTATACAGCACGGTTTGTAAAAGATAAATATGTGATCAGCGTATATGCCGATCCGGAAACAAACGGAAGCGCTTATGTATATGATGCTTCTTCTTTCGGGGCTTCCAACATGCTGACAAGTCTCGAGGTGGAAATAGGGAAAAGTGCAAAGATAGAAGCTAAAGAAAACGACGGTTATGAATTTTTGTACTGGACAACATCATCGGGAACCCGGTTATATGAAAAGACTGTAACCCTTACGGATATAAAAAGTGATGAAGCATTCACAGCTCATTTTTCAACAGAGCTTCAGGTTGTTGTCGGGCATACACCTGACGGAGCAGCCGAAGTTAAGCTTGATGTGGAAGGCGGAGCTGCAGGAAGCTTTGCTCCGGACGGAACTTATACCATTAAGCATGGAGACAGTGTTGTGCTTACAGCAAAAGCAACGGACGAAACGAAGTACAGATTCGTCAGGTGGCAGGACGGTTCGGGCTTTAATTATACAGAGAACCCCGTGAAAATAGTCAATGTCACTTCTCCCGATACCTTTGTGGCCGTTTATGAGCCGATCAAATGTATGATAAGTGTGAATGAGGACCCGGTCGACGGTGGCAAGGCTTATGTTAAGGGAGAGGGATCCTCGGAATACAAGAGAGGGTCAGATGAAGTCGAAACCGGAAAGGGAGTTCAGCTAAAGGCTGAACCTTCGGCCGGTTACAGTTTCCTTTACTGGACATCTTCGACAGGTACCCGGTATGCGGACAATGAACTTAGAATAAGCAATGTCGGAAGTAACGAAACATTTACTGCTCATTTCGGTAAACAAACGGCGACTTTGAATATATATACAACGCCGGATGGTGCCGGTGAGGTACAGCTGTCCGGAGTGACAAGAGGCGGATCGGCTGCTGCATCCGTAAGGGATGGTAAGCTTGAGGGACAACAGGTTGACGGCGGAACAAACGCAACACTTACTGCTTTTTCAAAGGATGAAAACAAATATAGATTTACTCGTTGGGTTGACAGCAGGGGAAACAGCTACAGTACCAACCCTTTGGAGCTTGTAAATATTGTTGCGGATGAAACCTATACAGCAGTATTCAGTTCGGCAACCGATGTAAACAGCATTACTGTCAAGGCATCACCGCCCGAGGGAGGTACGGTATCCAAATTTGTCGGAGAGGATGGCAGTACCACTATTAAGGCGGAAGCAAACGAAGGCTACAGTTTCCTGTACTGGATGACTTCATCGGGTACTAAACTGACCGCATCAGAGACTGCTGTCAGCAATGTGGGCTGGGATGAGGTATATACGGCATATTTTGGTAAAACAAAGGTGACAGTTAACGCAGCTATATCGCCTTCGGACGCCGGTACCGTTAAAGCCGCGGGAACCGAAAACGGTGCATCTAAAACGGATACAGGTGCGTCGATAAGCGGATTTACGGTTGATGGAGGGACTAATGTAACTCTGACCGCATTTGCTGTCGATGAGAACAAATACAAGTTCGTAAAATGGGAGGACAGCAGGGGGAACAGTTACAGCACCAATCCTCTGGAGCTTGTGGATGTTGAAGCGGATGAAACGTACACAGCCGTATACAGTTCAACGGGAGATGTAAATGAGATAACTGTCAAGGCATCACCACCGGAGGGTGGACAGGTCTCAAAAGTAATAAACGGAGATGGCACTACAACCATCAATGCACAGGCTAATGCAGGTTTTTCCTTTATGTACTGGCTGTCTTCGTCAGGCACCAAAATGACGGAAGCTCAGGTCACTCTGTCCAATGTGGGCTGGAATGAGGTATTTACCGCATACTTTTCCAAGGAGAATGTCAGGGTTACCATAGATGTATCCCCTTCAGATTCCGGAATGGTTGAATTGAATGATAACGGATATGTATCGTCCGAGACCACATATGATATAGAGGGAGGCTCCAATATAACGTTGAGAGCGCAGTCAAATGACAGTACCAGGTTTAAGTTCGACAGATGGGAGGACAGCAGAGGGAATTTCTACAGCGATAATCCGCTTACAGTGGTGGATATAACTGCAGATGAAAAGTTCACGGCTGTTTTTACTCCGATAGATGAAGAGGTTGGATTCTCCGTAAAGGCTTCGCCGCCGAGCGGAGGAAGACTGAGCATGACCAAAAATTCCGACGGAACCTTTACCATTAAGGCACAGCCAAACAGCGGATACAGATATAAGGGATGGTATCTCGGAGATAAAAAGCTTACCGATTCGACAACTTATACGATAGTTAATGTTAAGGACGGCGATGTATATATTGCACGTTTTGAGATAATTAAAGGTTATGATGCAAGGACGGATATCTCAAGGGAACGCTTTGCCAACGTAACGAGAATATTTACGGCACCCTATTATACCGTTACCAGAGCTACTATGGAGATTATGGCGAGCAGTCAGGTTGCACTCGACAGACAGCTCGAGGGTAATCCGGCACCGGGTTCCAGGGAGTACGGAGCTTATTCGACGGTAAGGGAGATGAATGCAAAGAAATATGATAAATCCCATGACAGGTCGGCGCTTCTTATAGATGAGGTGCTTGTTACCACACATGGTGACATAGTGTCTGTAATTACAATAGAGGATCCAAGTGCTGAGGAAAAGTCGGCACAGTTCACACAGCAGAAATTCGGTGACAGATATAAGTATGAGATACTTACGATCAAGCAGATAACGGCTACAGAGGAATTTGCGAGAACACTTCACACTTATCTGCTTAAGGATACGGGGGTCAAATTCCAGGACAATGTATATATCCTGTTTGGCTCGGAGAACGGGCGAAACTCAAATTCCGGAATAAAAGGTTTCGACTGGGTGACCTGTGTGGCTGACGAAGCGGGAACCTTAAGATTTACGATCCCTTCTTTTGTATCGGGGGATGAGTTTATAGTGGTCCGTGTATGGCCGGAATAGTATAGGGAGGGAGATTGAATGAACGCAATAACGATAATAGCAAGCTTAAGTGTTCCTGTAATAGTACTGATAGTGGGACTGATCGCAAAAGCCAGACCCGCGCGGAATATTAACGGAGTCATAGGGTACAGAAGCAAGACATCAAGATCGAGCCAGGAAATGTGGGATAAGGCTCAGATGCTGATGGCAAAATATCTGATCATTATCGGGGTGATGCTGTTGGTTGTATCGGCAATTGCAGTGTTCGTTATGTCAAATGCAGTCAGCGGAAATTCAGCCCTGATCGGCGTATGTATACTGAACACGGTTCAGGTGGCAGCGATTGTTATGATGATACCGCTTGTGGAGTCGGGATTAAAGAAATAAATATGCGAACGGTCATTGCGTCTGCTCAGTGAAGCTTCTTATATCGTGATCCGAAAAGGTTTCATGAGCTTTTGCTATTTCGCGTACTTCATCGGCTGCTTCGACAAATATTTCCGCTATTGTCGGATCGAACTGGGTACCGGCACCTTCCCTGATGATATCCATTGATTTCTCAAAGGTGAAGGGTTCCTTGTAGCTGCGCTTGGATACCAGTGCATCAAATACATCGGCTACCGCCATAACCCTTGCGGACAGAGGAATGTCTTCGCCTGCCTTGCCGCTTGGATATCCTGAACCGTCCCATCTTTCATGATGATAGGTTGCCAGATTCTTGGCTTCCTTAAGATAGCCGCTGTCTGAGACCAGAGACATGGCGCTTGCAATGATCTGGTTACCGGCAGTGGTATGACTCTTCATCACGGCGAATTCCTCATCATTCAGACGACCGGGCTTGTTGAGGATCACATCACTTACCGTGATCTTACCGACATCATGAAGCGGGGCCGAGTTGATAACATCCGCAACATACTCATCTGTCAGGATATCGGGATACAGTCCTTTTTCCCTGAGCTTCCGGAGTATGAGTTCAACGTAAGCCGCTGTCTTGTGCACATGATCTCCTGTATTTTTATCACGGCTCTCGACGAGATCGGCAAGGACATAAATAAGTCCGTTCTGCATATGAGCTATCTCTTCGCCCTTGGCTTCGACTTCCTCCAGATATTTTACGGTCTCGGCAATTGTTTTGGAGAGCGATTCGTACAGATTCTCTATCTCGTCACCGGTTGAGATGTCAAGATGCTGCAGCCTGTCTACGCTGATGTCTCTTGCTTCTTCGGTGTCATACGCAAATTTCCTTGCAGACAGCGTCATGGCGGCTATGGGATATATAAGATGATAATCAACCAGCCAGATACACAGTGAGAGGATAAGGATATAAAAGCCGACAAACAGTGAGAATACCTTGGTCATAAAATTAAGGACCGACAGGCGTATATCCTCAACCTTGATATCTGCAGCAGCGTAGCATACACATTCCCCTTTGCTGTTGTATACGGGTGAAAATACAGTCAGCAGCTTTCCGAGGATCGTATCATCAAGAAGAGGGGGCAGTTCGTTTCCCGCAAGAAGATCGTTCCTGTACGGTTCCAGGTATTTTTCGAGTTCTATCACGGTTCCGGGTTCTTCTCCCTTTACATCCGGTGTGTCCAGATCAAATACAACATGGACTCCGTCCTCCATGAATTTGTATACATAGATATATTCAATATCCGGGTTACTCTTCCGTATTCTTTCGAGCCGGTTCTCAACCTCGGTATAATCGGATGCCGACCTTCCCTCTGACAGGTATTCATCAATTCTGTCCCCGTCCAGTGAATCCGATGCCAGAATGGCGGCGTTTGTACAGCTGTAAGTATACTGCTTCATTGCAAAGGTCTGGTACAGGAAGTAACTTATCATGGTGGTCACAACAGCGACAAAGAACATGATTACCGAGATTATCGTTATGATCTTGCTGCGAAGGGAAAATGACCTTGTTACATTCTTCTTTGCATCTCGAAGGGCCTCGTTTGACATAGGTGCCTGACGCCAGCCGGTAACCCACAGGGAAGATTTGATCTTTTCTGGAATAAGCCTGAGTATTAAGAATACAAGAACGACAGTGATGGCCTTGTCGACCAGGTCTATCGCTACGTCGGATACCACCTGGGCCCAGAAAACATTAAGGATACCCCTGTCAAGAAGAGATCTTGCAAAAGGAGCCGATATTCCTTCGCCCATGCCGTAACCGTACAGAAGGAAGGTAAGGATCGATCCGAGACCTCCTCCTATCAGTGCGAACAGGGGTATGGTTATGATGGCTTTACGGAACTTGTTATACCATCCCTTTGCTCCAAAGTATGATCCGAAGGTCGCTATAAGAGTGCTTAATACAACATAGTAAGCATTTCCCGGGTTGCCGTTCATATTTATGATGTTATTCAGGTAACCTACAAGGATACCGGGAAGATATCCGCACAGGATCGCAACCAGAAGCGTACCGACGTTGTCAAGATATAATGGAAGATTCATGACACCTGCCAGTCTTGACAGTATGAAATTAAGGATAACCGCTGCAGTTATAAAGGCTAACTGGTGTATCGGAAATCTGTGTTTAATGCCGGTTGTGATTTCGTAAGACTGTTTGTTGCTCATATAATTACCACCTCGGATATATTTTATCCCCCCTCAAGGCCATAATATATTATACAGTATTGTAGCACCGGCATAAATCGTTGTGAAGAGCAAATATTGTTTTGACCGGATGTATGATTAATGATATGATTTAAGGGTAAAAAGCCTGTCAACATCACAAAAGGTACTTGAAATGAAAAAGAATGCTCCTTCTGATAAATCTTCAAATAATGAATCCCTTAAGCTGTCCCCGTTTCAAAAGAAAATGATATTACTCATATGGGGAATAGCACTCATATTTTTTGCATCTCTTATATTCATTGTGGTAAAGATGTAGGTTCCCGTAATTTAAAACAGGGTAATTATTCAGAACAGTTGCCCTGATCAGAACAAAACAGGGTTGACAGTCCGGTTAAAAAGTTATATTATTTACCTACAAGTTTGGTAGGAGAATATACAGAGGTTTATTATGGCTGCAGGTTTTATGATCAAAAAGAATAATAACAGTGCATGCTGTCTGTGTTGTGTTGACACAGGCGGTTGATGTTGTACGGTTTATTGAACTGATTTCGCCTGTTCACATTCCGCAAGGTACGGATATGGGCAGGTTTTTTTATGCTCTGATAAGCGGCAGACAGGATGTGTATCAGTTGTCTGAGGAGCGTCGGCAGTATCGTGGATCAACGTGTGGGAAATAAACCGGATTGGTGATCGGATATTAAGAAAATCGGATATTAAGAAAGAGGTAGAAAAATGTACTATGGATCAATGCATGAACTCGTAGGTAACACGCCGGTTGTTAAGCTTGTAAACAGTGATGTCCCGGAGGATGTAAGTCTGTTTGCGAAGCTTGAGCTGTATAACCCT
>JAEEGL012914947.1_pt1 | contig 17628 bp, 10 predicted proteins | sample 9134231 | NCBI WGS metagenome assembly JAEEGL01 (sample SAMN16246548, study PRJNA631951) | gut metagenome | biome: gut microbiome; feature: rumen; material: fiber-attached | host: Bos | place: Iran: Karaj | collected 2018-10 | reverse complement strand
ATTATGGTTAATCGGTAAGAACGCAATGAAAATCTTCATTCGTGTTTTCAAACGTTACGACAAGCTCAACGAATCTGTTCAAGAAAACGTTTCAGGAATCCGCGTTGTTAAATCATATGTTAGAGAAGACTTTGAGAAGGAAAAATTCAACAAAGCTTCTAACAACATGAAGGGTGACTTTATTAAAGCCGAAAAAATTGTTGCGCTTTCTAACCCATTAATTAACACAGTAATTCACATTTCTAATATTGCTGTTTTAAGCTTAGGTTCATTTATTTATTGGAAATCACATACCGAAGAAGGATTCTGGGCTGCTCTTGAAATTGGTCAAATCTCAGCCCTTCTTACTTATGGTATTCAAATCTTAATGAACATTATGATGATTTCAATGATTTTGGTCATGATGTTTATGTCACTTGAATCCGTCAAACGTGTAAGTGAAGTCTTAATGGAAAAACCAACTATCACTAATCCAAAGAATCCAATTATGGAAGTCAAAAACGGAGATGTCGAATTTAAAAAGGTTAACTTTAAGTACAAAGAAACCGCTGAAAAATGCGCTCTTCAAAATATCAATATTAAGATAAAATCTGGGGAATTCGTAGGAATTTTGGGTTCTACAGGCTCTGGAAAGACATCTTTTGTTAACTTAATTTCTCGTCTTTACGATGCAACTGAAGGAAGTGTTTCAGTTGGAGATCACGACGTTAAAGAATATGACCTTAAAACCCTAAGAGACAACGTTGCAGTTGTTCTTCAAAAAAATGTTTTGTTCTCTGGTACTATTGAATCAAATCTTAAATGGGGTAATGCTGAAGCAACCGAAGAAGAAATGATTCGTGCTTGTGAAATTGCTCAATGCTACGAAATTGTTAAAGGAAAAGAACAGGGCTTTGCCTCAATTGTAGAACAAGGAGGCGCCAACTTCTCTGGTGGACAAAAACAAAGACTTTGTATTGCTAGAGCAATTTTAAAGAAACCAAAAATTATGATTCTTGATGACTCAACAAGTGCGGTTGATACAAGAACAGATAAGTTAATTCGTAAAGGTTTGAAAGAAGATTTACCACAAATGACAAAAATTGTTATTGCCCAGCGTATTTCTTCTATAGAAGATGCAGATAAAATTATCATTATGGACAACGGCGAAATTAATGCAGTTGGAACGCATGAAGACCTTATTAAAAATAATAAGATTTATCAAGAAGTTTACTATTCGCAAAATAGAGTTGGAGGTAAGAAGTAATGCCACCAGGCGGAGCAAGAATTAGGGAACGTGGTAGAGCTAAAAAAGGAACATTAAAACGCCTTTTAAAGCTTTTAGTTAAGCAATATCCAATTCGCTTAATTGTTGTTTTCGTTTGCATTGTAATTAATGTTTTTACTAACCTTTGTTCATCTATTTTTGCAAACTTCATTACTAACTGCCTTTCAGTGGCGGTTCCAAAAGGAAATAATCCATTCGTAGGTAGTTACCCTATTGTGGCGATGAATATTTCTTTAAACACCAATCTAACTTCCTTGCTTGTAGCAATGGGCATTATTTATGCAATTGGTATTTTTGCCGCATGGTATTGGAATAGATCAATGGCCATCATAACTCAAAACTTCATGAATGACATGAGAATTCAAATGTTTGACCATTTACAAGATCTCCCTATCAAGTATTTCGATACACATCCGCATGGTGCTGTTATGTCACTATTTACTAATGATATTGACACCATTAGACAATTTGTTTCTCAAGCACTTCCAAGCTTAGTTCAAGCAACATTTGCGGTTGTATTTGTATTTGTAACTATGTTGCTCAACTCTTTATGGATGACTGCAGTTACAATTCTTGCCACCATCGTTATGTTCCTTAACACTAAATACATTGGGGGTCGCGCTGCTAAGTATTTCATGAAGCAGCAATTCCAAGTTGGTGTTGTTGAAGGAAATATCCAAGAAGCAATTAACGGTTTAAAAGTTATTAAAGTTTTCTCTCACGAAGAACAAGCAAGTGAAGATTTTGATAAACTCAACTCTAAACTTGGCGAGTTTGCAACTGAAGCAAATATCCACGGTAATATTACAATGCCAATTAACGGAAATATTGGGAATTTCATGTATGTTTTGACAGCAATCGTTGGATTTATGATGCTTCTTATTCCGGGATTTAATAACGTTAATATCTTAGGAACAGTTACATCAATCACACCAGGCGATCCACAATCTATTGCAACATTCTGGGGAATGGTTGTTGCATTCTTAATGATGTCTAGAATGTTTACTAACAACATCAACACATTCTCTCAACAAGTTGTCTTTATTGTTATGGGTATGGCAGGTGCATCACGTTGTTTTGATTTAATTGATGAAGTTCCTGAAGAAGATTCTGGCTATGTTACTTTAGTTAACGTCAAAGAGGTTAACGGAGCACTTGTAGAAACTAAAGAAAGAACCCATAGATGGGCATGGAAACACCCACATCAAGCTACCGGCGAAGTTACATACACCGAACTTAAAGGTGATATTCAACTTCTTGATGTTGATTTCTCTTATGACGGACATAAAATGGTCCTTCATGATGTAAGCGTGTATGCCCACCCAGGACAACAAATTGCCTTAGTGGGTGCAACAGGCGCTGGTAAGACCACCATTACTAACTTAATTAATAGATTCTATCCTCTCGCGGATGGCAAAGTCCGTTATGATGGAATTAATATTAATAAAATTAAAAAAGACGATTTACGTCGTTCTTTAGGCATTGTCTTACAAGATGTTAACTTATTTACGGGCACCGTTATGGAAAACATCCGTTATGGACGTTTAGATGCAACAGACGAAGAATGTATTAACGCAGCTAAGATAGCAAACGCACATGACTTTATAACTCGTTTACCAGAAGGCTATAACACGATGCTTTCTGGAGATGGAGCAAACCTTTCACAAGGTCAAAGACAATTATTATCAATTGCACGTGCGGCTGTAGCAGACGCGCCTGTTATGATTCTTGATGAAGCTACTTCTTCAATTGATACTCGTACCGAAAAGATTGTTCAACAAGGCATGGATCAATTAATGAAAGGTAGAACCGTTTTCGCTATTGCTCACCGCTTGTCCACAATTCAAAATTCTAACGCGATTATGTGCATGGAAAAAGGCCGTATTATTGAACGCGGCACCCACGATGAATTAATCGCTAAGAAAGGCTATTACTACCAGCTCTACACCGGCGCATTCGAGTTAGAATAATTTGCTTAAACAAAAGAAAAACGCCAGGAAATCCGGCGTTTTTTTATTTCTATTCTTGCGGAACTAATACGTTTGTATATGTGCCACCAACGAATCCATATTGAACTGCATCTGGAAGATCTTCTTTTCCAGATATATATTTGTTCCACTCTTCATCAGACCACCTTCTCGAGATCTTTTCAAATGTGAATGATTTTACAAGTCCGCCAGAATAGTCAACTGTACCATACTTATAATCAAGAATACCTCGGTCATCATAATATGGATAGCCCATATATAACGCTTGATCTGGATATTTCCATTCATTAACTGAATTACGATTAATTTTCAAATTAATTACATATCCTCTTCCTTCTACAGTAGATAAATGTCCATTTGCGAAACCTTCGAGAGGTTTATCTAAATCTGGAGAGAAGTATTGATAATATGAATCGTAGAAATATCCATAGTCATCTGGCAATGTCCAGCCTCTAGGAGATAGGAAGTAGAAGTAATGTTCATCATCTAATTTAAATGTCCCATCAAATGCTATGTTGATTTTAGAATCACTTGGAATTAAACAGTCATATTCGTTCGTGTGATAAGCTTCTTCTTTATACTCAGCATCTTCACGAACATAAGTGCCCATTACATATGGAAGTTCAGATAAGAAATATCTTGAATCAAAACCTTCGTACTCTTCTAAAATCCTAAATTGATTAAGTGGCTCGAAAGACTCTGTATATGTTGAAATGTGATGATATGTTTTTTTATCAATTTTGATATTTAAATGTAAGTTGTCACACCACTTACCAATTCGATCTTCGTGGGTCACAATTTTATTCATGGCGCCTTCGTGTTTAAGATTACCGTTTTCGTAATACTTCATCGTGAAATTTCCCTTTTCACCATTGAAGACAAAATAGGTATCCGTGTAACTATATCTCTTATCAAGATTATCGTGTAAAACAAACTTGCCTGTGATAGGTTCATATGATCTTAAGTGTTGTTCATCGGTGTCTTTTTCCCAAGGCATATAACAGCCAGAAAGAACAAGAGGTAAGATTGAAAATGTTAGGAATTTTACGAGTTTTTTCATATTTTTACTCCCTATTTTTGGTGTTTTCAGCAATATTCCAACGTTTAACAATTCCCATGCAGAAGAAGTGCGAAATAAGAAGGAATGCTGCGACTAAGCCAACAGTAATTAATATATGAAATATATTCGCATAAGAAGTTACCATGGCCATTTTTGTATTGGTAAAATGCAAAAATAATTTTGTCGCTAAGAACGAAATCGGAATTGAAAAAACCATTGAGAAGATAAATTGAAGTATCATCAGATACGACCATATACCAGAAATTTGCCCCATAGAGAAACCAACAGATCTCATAATACAAAGGTCACGTTTTTGCTCAATTAATGATGTTTGCATCATAAGTGAAACAATTAATATACCTAATCCAACCGAAAAGATAATAAAGACAATACAAACCATTTGTAAAACCTGGAACTTGCTCGAGAAGTAATTGCGCTGATCTTGCGTTAAGGTAACTACTGCATCATAGTGATAATTTGTAACTTGTTTAATTAATGCTTCTTTTTCAACATCGTTAATTAAGTAAGACATAACGTCGTTATTCGCATATTCTGAAATCTTATCTACGTTACAGAAGCACACATTGTATGCTTCAAGTTGAGAAATGTAGGCAACTTTAACATCGTGTCCATCTACACTTACAGTATCTCCTGCTTTAATGCCTAAAGATTTAGCAGTAATCATATTTACACTTATTCCTTCTTCAGGAACTTTAGCGTAAACTTTACGCTTTAATGGGATATTGACTGAAGTTGAATCAAGTGGCAAACCTTGTAAAGTAATGGTTTCTTCTTTTCCATTAAACTTCAATACTGGTGCGGCATATCTTGTTTTTTCATATGATCTAGCACCTATTGATTTTAATTCCTCATCAAATCCTTCAGGTTCGTCTGCAAACACTACTTGAGCTTCATAACGAATATATTTATCAAATGTATTATTGAGGGCTTTATTAAATGAAGTTAAAGATGCAATTGATGTGAAAATAATTAAACCAGAAGCAAAAATTGCCAAGAAAGACGTAATAAATCGCTTTGGTTTAGTAACAATTGAGTTAACAGTAAGTCTTACACCTGGGCGAGCATTTTGTAACTTCTTTTCAATCTTTGGAGGAAGTACTCTCTTGCTAGATGCTTGATCATTCAATGCATCAACAGGCACGAGTTTTGTAATTCTAAATGAGGCGTTAAACGTAGCTAATTGACTTGCAAGCAAAACCGTTGCAAAGGAAATAAGTGTATTTCCAATTCTAAATGGAGGTGCTTTAACTGCTACTCCAAATACTCCTCCAATAATCTTATCTAAACCGAATTCAATTAAATGACCAAAGAACACCCCAAAGGCTGTTCCAATAATTGAAATAATAAGAGAAAACACGGCTAATAAGCCCAGAATGTGTTCTTTCTTAATTCCTAATGCTTGCATTACACCAATGTCTCGCATCATTTCTCTAATAATCTGGAGCAAGAACATTGTTAATACGACAATAACAGTCGCGAAGACGAATAAAGATACCGCTCTTCCAGCACTCTTCATTGCGCCAGCATTTGAATCAATTAATGACGCTGATAATGATTCATTGAACAAATATGATTCAAGAACCTTAACCCCGTTATTAGCGTAGTATTCTTTAACTCTATTTAGAGTTTCTCTTTGGTTGACATTCTCTTCAAAATAAATAGTGATTCTATTCGAAAATCTCTGAACATTTTTGGAGATAATCGTGTCAAACTTATTCAAAAGTTCAATGGCATCGTAAACAATTTTCTTCGTTTTTTCATCTAATTCGCCTGTACTTACAAAATTTTGTAATTTCTTAACAAGACCGCCTTCTCCACTAACAACTCTTGGCACTTCATCCTTTTCAATATAAATACGACCGAAGTTGGTGTTTTCTGTTGAAACGGCATTAGATGCGCCATAAACAACTGTGTCTGGATAAGAAAGAAGGCCAACAACATAAACATCAACATATTGTTGATAATAACCAACTTGGATTGTATCACCCGGTTTAATACTATTTAACTTCGCGAATGAATTCTCAACCCATACACAAGCTTGATCTGGGGAATAATTTGTTTGTGCAAAAATTTGCGGTTTGTACTCATCTCTTTTTATATCAAATGTAAACAGTTGAGTTGATTTGCTTTCATTCCTTTGGGGCAGGAAAGTGGAGCACGGAACGAACATGCACCTTTCAAATTTTCTTACACCTTCAATTGTTTGAATGTCTGAATCTTTTTCTCCGTTTTCACCATAATCCATTAAACCAGTTGAAAGGAAGGCATTAGGCGCACCACTATTCTTGATATATTTTTCATAGTTTTCTCTCATTCCGTTTCCAACACCATTAAACGCAATAATAGATGTAACGCCGATTGCAGTTAAAACAGTCATTGTTATAAACAATGCTATGAAACGCTTAATTAACGGCCATAAATATAATTTGAGTAAGTTCTTCATTACCAGTCAATAGAATCGATGTTGTCAATTGGTGTATTTTGACGTTCATCGATAATCTGTCCATTTTTCATTGTAATAATACGATCCGCTAAAGCGGTTATTTCTTTTGTGTGGGTAACCATTACGATCGTTCTTCCTTCTTTATGAAGTTTTTGAAGAAGTTTTAATACATCTTTACCAGATTCATAATCAAGGGCACCAGTTGGTTCGTCTGCTAAGAGCATGTCGCTAGTTTTCGCAAGCGCTCTCGCAATGGAAGCTCTTTGTTGTTGGCCGCCAGAAAGTTGTCTTGGGAATTTATCTTTTTTATCTAGTAAACCAACACCATCTAATATTCTTTCAATTTCAGCTTTATCTTTAGTAGAAGATGGAGCCAAAACAATGTTTTGATAAATTGTAATATCGCTTAAAAGATTGAAGAACTGGAAGATATAACCAATAGCTTCTCTACGATAATTTGTTAGTTCTTTATCATTAAATTTTGTAACATCTTTTTGTTTGTAAATAATTTCGCCAGAATCAACCTTATCAATTCCGCCAATCATGTTTAATAAAGTGGACTTACCAGAACCAGAATATCCTAAAATAATAAGGAATTCGCCTTTATAAACCTTCATTGATACATTGTTTAAAGCAAAAACAGTAGCTTCACCTGTACCATATTTTTTAACAAGATTTTTAACTTCAACTAGAACTTCTTTTTCCGCCATTTTTCTACCTACCTATTTTTAGTAAATTTTCCATTAATGCGAGACGAGTTAATAAGCCAACTCCACCTGGAACTGGTGTTTGAAGTGCGACCGGCATACCTGGTTCAATATCACCATGTAAACCTTCTTCGTCTCTATTAATACCAACGTCTACAAGAATTGCAGATGGTTTAAATTCAAATTCTTTAGTAATGAGGTGTTTTCTTCCGACCGCTACTACAACGATGTCAGCATATTTTAAGTATCGAGTCATATCTTCTTTAGATGTTTTACTATGTAAAACTGTTACATTGCACGATTCTTTAAGAAGCATTTTAGCCATTGGTTTACCAACAATATTTGAACGCCCAATAACAACTGCATTTTTTCCTAAGAATTCAACACCTTCGTGTTTGAGGTAATTCATAATCCCTTGTGGGGTGCATGGATTCAAAGCACTCATTGGATGGAAACCGTCAACATCCTTTTCTGGGGCGACTGCTAATTTGATTGTTTCTTCATTAATTTGTTTTGGTAATGGCATTTGAACAATAAAGCCATCAACCTTCTTATCTTTATTGAGTTTAGCAATCTCTTTAAGTAAGGCTTTTTCACTCATTTCTACAGGAAATTTCAATAATTTTGCATTAATTCCGAGTTCGGCAGCATCTTTTAGTTTGCCTTTAACATAAGCTTTAGATGCTTCATCTTCGTTAAGTTGAACAATAACAAGATTTGGCTTTTTTGCCATTGCTGCAACTTCAGCTTTAATCTCTTCTTTTCTTGCTTTGATGTATTCTTTGATGGTCATAGTTTATCCTCGCGCGAATATGCTTGTTATTATTATATAATACGCAAATAAAAAAGCAGAAGAATTTTCTCCTGCTTTTTATAAGTTAGTTTTGCTTACTTTGCTTCTTTGTGAAGAAGTTTGTAAACGAGGACTGCTAATGCGCCTCCTGCAAGTGGGGCGACAATAAAGATCCAAACAACTTTAAGTGGGTTTGCATCACCATTGAAAATTAATGCTCCAAATGCTGTTGCGACTGATCTAGCTGGGTTAACTGATGTACCAGTAAATCCGATGCCAAGTAAATGAACTAAAGTAAGAGTTAAGCCAATAATTAAACCAGCTTTCTTTCCAACTCCTTCATTCTTACCGTCTGTTACTGCGAGGATGACATAAACAAAGACACATGTAAGAACGATTTCAACTAAAATAGCGGCAAAGTAGTTACCAAACTTTTGATCTCCACCGACAAGACCATTACAAGCATTACCATGTAGGCTAAGAGGAGCCATTTTTGCGATGCCAAATAAAAGCATTGCACCAGCAAAACCACCTAAGAATTGAGCAATGACATAGAAAAGGAAATCCTTAACGCTCATTCTTTTGTCTAAAAGACAACCAAGTGAAACTGCTGGGTTAATATGACAACCAGAAACTCTTCCAATTGTGTAAGCCATAGCAACAATGACAAGGCCAAATGCTAATGCTGTTGCGGTTAATCCTAAAACTGATCCACCACCAGTCCATGCGGCAACACCACATGCAAAGAACACTAAAACAAATGTTCCAATAAATTCAGCGAGATAAGCTCTCCAATTTAAATTTTTCATACTTATAACTCCTATATGAAAATTTATTTTTGTTCTTCTAAATCCTTAGAAAGTTCGGCTTGTTCAGCCGCGAAATTCTTTGTAGATTCTTTCTTTGGTTTATATTGAGTTTTGTCTGGTTCGTTTGGATCACGAGTATTAAGTACAACTTGATTGAATGGAATATTGATTCCGTTTGCATCAAATAATAATTTAATTTCACGGTTTAAATCACGTTCAACTTGATATTTGTCTTCTTCGTGACATTGTGCCATAAGTTTGATGTTGACACTTGATTCACCCAGAGCTGAAACACCTTTGTAGAATGGTCCATCAACGATTGCAGGAATATGCTTTTTCATTTCTGGAAGTGCTTTTTCAATAACTTCTTCAATTCTTAAAATTGATTCGTTATATTCTGTACCAACTTCGACAACTGCGACTGATAAATCTTGAGTGTTGTTAATAATATTTGAAATTGATGAGTTATTTACGATATTAATGTTGCCAACTGCATCTTCAATTTTGGTTCTACGTAAACCGATTTGTTTAACGGTTCCTCTCCATCCATCAATAACAACGATATCACCTACTTTAATGTCGCCTTCAAACAACATAAAGATACCTGCGACAACGTCTGAGATAAGAGATTGACAACCAAGTCCAATAACTAAAGCAAGAACTGCTGAACCTGTAACAAGAGCTGCTGTATCAACACCCCATGCACCTAAAGTAACTAAAACGAATGCAATTGCTGCCATGTATTTCAATACATTACCTAAGAGCAATAATGTTGTTTTGACTGAGTTATTTTGAACGCGGTCAGAAAGTAAAACGACACAACTGCTAACTTGGAAGATTAGAAAACAGATTGCAAAGATTAAACCTGTTTTCATTAATCCAATCCAGATTCTTTCGTTTCCTACTGGTTCGTAGTCTTTTTCGAGTAATTTAACGATGACTGAATCACCACCAAATACTTGGATTCTGATAAAATAGAGCACTGCATAGGCAACAAAGATTAAACAGATTGCCATTTTAATCCAGAATCCTACTCCGAATTTCTTTTTAGAATTTTCCATATGTTTTCCTCCTTACATATTTTTATAATTCTACCGGTGTTCTTACTTCAATTTTCTCGTCAACACCGTCTTTGTTATATCTAATAACTAATGTTCCACGTGAACCTTGCAAATCTAAAACAAAGATGCGTTGTTCATCGTGCAAGTTAATGCTTTCAATTTCTTCTTTTGAAGCTATGCCATCACTATAAGCCCAATATGAAATGTGTTTTGATTTTTCATTCTCGGGAGCACTTTCATAGAAATCATCTATGATGTAAGCTTCAAAGTTAGAGAATAAGCCACCATCATCTGTAAAGTTCATAGTGAAGTAGTAATAGCCATCAACACCACAGTTACAATAGCCTGTAATATCTTTAAATTCAGAAGTGAACTTATCAATTCTAACAACCCATCTGTCGAATAAACGTTCAACATCAAGTCCCACTAAACCTCTTAATTCAAGAACGTATTTAATTGAGATATTATCGCTAGAAGCAAGTTGTCTTTCGATATATTCTTTATCGACTGGAATAACACCTTCGATTACTCCTTCTTTCATGTCGATATCTTTGTATACGATTGGTTCAAGTTTCTTTGTGTCTCTTGATTGATAAATGGTTAAATTTTCTTTTGTGGTTAATTCTTTAACGTTAATCGAATATTGAATTTCACCATCTACATATTTGACCTTTTCAAAGTCTGCTTTGTATTTAATATTTACAAGATTTGTCATACCCGCTACAACAAGTCCAATAACGCCAACTAAAGAGCTTGTCATTACAGAGAGGGCCTTATTGCGAGATTTAAATTTGTTGGTTTTTCTTGAAGATTTTCCATCGAATTCAAGATTTTCCTTAATAGAAATATTCTCTTTTGCTGATTTATTCTCGGCAGCAAAAATAGTCTCACGAGTTACTCTATTTTCACTCTGGGCATTAAACTCTGATATTCTTCTATTTCCGTACTCGTCTGCCATGTATTAAGCCCTCTTTTGTTTTGATTTATTAACTAAAATTGGAACTGTGATTGCAGATGCAATTCCTAAAGCAGCGACTGCACCAAAGATAATGAAAACTAATGATTCTTTATTATCAAATGAGCCACGATATTCAAATCTATTAGCGTTTGCTTTTGATGTCTCAATTGTGGCGGTTGTTAACTGCTCTAATGTAATAGATGATGGGTTTTCTTCAGGTTTATTTAAAGCCCAAGATCTAAAGATTAATCTATAAGTGTCTCTAAATTCATCAATACCAACTTCAGCAGCATTACTAATTGCATTGTATTTTTGTCTTAAAACTTCTAATACTAGTTCTTCAAATGTATCAAAGTCTTCACAAACTTCGAGTTGTTGACGATACAAGAGTTCTTTTTCTGGGTTATTTGTTGGTTTATGATCGCGTTTTAAAGCTTCAATAACTTGTTGTTGCATATTAAGCATTATTGCTTTGTAAACTGCATCAACGAATTCATTTTCCGCAGCTGTTGCATCGAATTCTCTAAATGATGAGACTTTAACAACTTGAATGTAGTCACCAACAACCTTTTTCATCTTTGATGCTGAACATTTTCTAATTTGTAACGCAGCATCCTTCATGTTAGAGACAGCGGTATCAACAAAGTTAATCATCTTAGCGTAATCAGCAGCGCTAATATTAAGGTTAATGCTTCTTGAGTTTGTAATAGGTTCACCAACTCTTAAAATGCCTCTTGAATTATCTGCTTCCCCTGGGGCTTTTCTTCTACCTAAAAGGTAGTCCATCTGTAATTGATAGAATTCTGATAATGTTTCATCCATTGTAAAACCAAGTTCGTTGTCTTCTGGTAAGGCATTATCAACAGCTTTGCCTTCATCACTTGCAGTTGTAGCGCCAGCACCAACAACGACTGAGGCTTCAGTAACGGTTTCAATAATTTGTTTATTTTCCGCGTGTTTTTCAGGTGTAATTTCGCCAGAGGCTAACTTTGCATCGTTTTCTTCGTGGGCATCATTAACAGTAACAATAATCTCGTGAGCTGTTTCGGAAGAAATTGCAACAACAGATTCTTCCATTCTTTGCTCATCAACAGAAGTTTCTTCTGGTAGAAGTTCTTTAATATCGATTTGTTGGTCAGGAGTAATTGTTCCTGCATCTGGATCGTAATAAATAGTATTGAATTTAGATTCAGGAATACTTAAAAGCTCGGCTTCAGGAACGTCGGTGTTAGTTCCTCTTACAAATACCATAGTTTCTTCAAATTCTGGGTTATCATCTTTAGTTATTCTGTATGGTTTTTGAACTTCAGTCATATGAATGACCTTTTCCATAATTAATTCAGGTTTTTCACTTGATGGTTCATCACCAGTTGGAGAACTATCTCCCATATTTGTTTCGTATGTATAAATACCATAAACGATGTTTACAGTCTTAAACTCTTCATTATAGCTAGCGCTGCTAATTATTGTTTCGTAATCTTGATGTGATGGATCATTCCAATATAGATCAATATACATATCGCCTCTATTGTCATAAACCCAAGAAGGATCCATGTAATTTAAGATTGAATATTCTAATTCAACTTCAGAGTTAACATTACTTGAGTAACCAGTAATTAAATATGAAGTTTTTCCGCTATCTTCAAGTTCTTTAACAGAAGCATTTGTAATGGTGAAAACCTCAGTTTTGTCGCCAACTTCGCCTTCGCTAGTCACTGAGTAGAAAAGATTATATGTAACAAGAACTGTTTTGGTGTCTTTATAATAATCAACTCTTGAAACACCAATATCAATTTCGCCATATTCTTCATCGGTGTAGAATAAACCGTCTCCATTATATTCCCAACCAGTTCTACGAGTTTCATAGTATGGAATTTCAACCTTAATAGTTTCACCTACTGCTTCGCAACCACCAGTAACTTCATAATAAATTTCATTACCCAAATCTACTTCTTTGAAGGATGGGTTTGTAATAATAAGGTCTTCGTCTTTATCACTGAGTTGTTCATTCGGTATGTCGGAATACTTAAGAGTATAAGTAACGACAATATAACCTTTATCTGGATAATATGATGCATCGAAAAATTCGTGAGAAATCGAGCCATATGTTGAATCATTATAGTAAAGTCCATCAGAACTATCGTATTTCCAACCAGTTGAGTTTCGATAATATTCAGGAATTGTAAGTGTAACGGTTGCATTTACTTCACGGCAAACGCCGGTAACTTCATAAGAAGTTCCATCGCCAAGAATTCTTTCTTCTATCTGTGGATTAACAATATGAAGTGAATCTGTAACGTTTGATGTTTGTCCTTGTGTTGGTGTTGAATAATCTATTTCATATTCAATTTCCATTTCGTTACTCTCTACATTAAATGTTGCATAAGAAAAATCGTATGCAACATAGTCTTCCATAATTATAGGATCATAGTATTTTAATTCGCTATTTTCGTAATGCCACCCGCTAGAAGCATCATTAACACGAGAGAAAATTGGAGCAATGAAAACGACTCGTTTTTGAACATCTGCCCACCAGCCTTCTAAAGCAACGTTCTCAGATTGGTTTGGCACAGCGCTTAAATCGCCAGGACTAGTGAGTTCAATAACACTATTTGTTGTTGATTGCTCTTCATCATCAATAAGGTTTGAGTAAACCTGTAATTTATCTTTGCCAACGTTATAGTAAATGGAAGTGATTTGAACTTTATATCGCACATCGGTGGTCGCATAGTAAAGAACGGCCTGATCTAATCCTTCAAGATAGTTGTATCCGTCTTCTATAACATTTTTGTATTCAAGGTGTGAGGTAGCTAACCTTATTTCTTCACCTTCATAGACACCGTGTAAATATCCTTCGTTATTTTGTCCGCCAGGCTCAGAATCAAAAACACCACCTTTGATAGTTAATCTATCGGTGTGAACTTCTTCTTCGCTGTCTGTGTATTCACAATCAATTAATATTTCGTTATATTTTGAATCTTCTTCCTCATTATCATACTGATAATAATTCCAAATAACTTTAGTTATCTCTGTGCGACATGGTTCATTTCTGTCTTCATAGTACACTAACGATTGATCAATAAAACGATAACCAGGAATAAACTCTTCAAGAATCGTAAGATTATTTAAAACAAAATCAACTGGTATATTATTTGGGGAACCATTATATGGAATATTGACTTTACCGGTAATCCTATAACTACCAGAATCTTGATAATTTGCATTTGTGATAGTAAAGGTTTCTTCAACTGGTTCGTTAGCGCCATCCGGATAGAAACTGTAAGATATTTCAGCATATTGATTGATACCACTATTCATTTCATAAAATGTACTAGTAGTAGGCTCAAGTTCATCGTAAGTGGTTCCGTCATTATCATAATAAATAAAACAAGCTAAAGTTTGAGAATAGTTCCAACCGTATGTGTAATATTCTTGAACTTCTTCTTCTTCAAAGTGAAGCACAACATAAGTATCACCTTTAATATATGTACCAAAGTTAGCAGGGTCTTCTGGTGCTAAATAACCGGAAATTGTATAAGCATTGGCATCAAAAATAGCTTCTTGAATCTGAATTGTTGGATTATCTGCTCCTGATCCAGTTTCGCAAGTATATAAGATTAAGGCCGTACAATCATATTGTGTAAAGTGGGCCCATCCAAATCTATAATGATGATTCGGTTCGTTAGAATCATAGTAAACAAGAGTATGCTCAGCGGATATGTAATTCCAACCATCAACATAACTCATTAATGAAGGTTGTACAGTAATATTAATTGTTATTGGATCAGCGCTTTCTATCACATCACAATCACCTGATAAATAACCATAAACGTTTCCGCCTGTATAATTAGTTTCATATTCAGCATCAGTAAAATAGACCGACATAGAAGTTGGATCTTGAACGTTTTGTTCATAAATATTATATGTGACAGTAAAACTTCTTGATGCTGTCTGAACGACTGAGCTTTGTATTACGTCGGTAATTTCAATAGATTCAGAAGTATAATCTAAATTTCCGCTATCATACGACCAACCATATTGAGGAGCCTCAGCAATAGTTAAATCAATACCACTTAAAAGTAGCTCGGATGATTCTACTGCAGCAGGTAGATAACATGTTAGCGTACCGCTATAGGACCCATTTTCTTCAGGTTCAGGATTAAAACTTCCAGTAACAACTATACTTGCTTGTAGTTCAATATCATCGACGAGAACACTTAATACAATGTCTGGGTTCATCATGTAATTATGGTAAGTAATTCCTACAATAGTAACGCTATATTCTTCCCCGCTGTCAGCATGATACATTAGACTTCCGTCACTTTCAAAATAATAATCGTTGTCTGTTTGAGGATCTCCTTGCCCTGTCATATCAACAATACTTCTTGATAACTCAATACTTTCAGTATTACCATCGCGTGTGCCACTAAAATATAAAGGGTCACCATCTGTGTTTGCGGATAAAACATCGTAATTGAAAAGAATTGTTTGGCCTACCAGTTCTTGTGGAGCATTTGACGCACCATCATTATCAGTCAAACATGTAACCTCAAGCGTTGCCTCTCCAATATCATATGTAGCTGATTGAGGTGTGGCGAGTATTGTGCAATCGTATTCATTGTCATGATATTCTGCCGCATAACAAGCAGTAGGATAATCAAGATCGTTCCATGACCAGGAAAGATCATATACTGTTGAATCTACCGCAAAAGTTTCAACTCCACCACTTTTTGCAGTTCCAACCGACAAAGCAAAAGAAAACAAAGAGACATAAATAATCCCTAAAACTTTCTTTATAGTTTTGCCAAGTTTCATTGATATAAGTATAGTTATATAAAATATAAAGTTCAACAATATCTAATATTGCGTTGTTTAACCATAGATATTATTATAAAATAATTCTATGGAATTCGTAGGAATCGATAAATTTTCACTATTAGACTATGATGAAAAGGTCTCCGTAGTCCTTTTTTCACCTGCATGTAATTTTAGATGCCCGTTTTGCCATAATGGTGAGTCAGTTTTGAACTCAAATACACCAATTCCTTTTGAAGAGATTTATCAATTTTTAAAATCACGAATTGGATTAATTGATGCGGTTGTCTTTACTGGTGGAGAACCAACACTTATGCCTGAGCTTATCGAACGAATTAGAGAAGTTAAGGCTCTTGGTTTTTTAATTAAGCTAGACACAAACGGAACAAACCCGGCCATCATTGAACAACTTTTAGATGAAGGCTTACTCGACTATATTGCAATGGACATCAAGAATTCAGAAGAGCGTTATGCTTGGACTGCTGGATGCACAAGAATTAATATGGAAAATATCAAGAAATCCATAGAAATTATCGAGAATTCCGGTATAAATTACGAATTTCGCACCACTCTTGTTAGTGAGTTTCACGATGAAAAATCAATCCGCGAAATGGCTGAGTTAGTTAGAGGCGCAAAACAACTTTACCTACAAAAATTTGTCGACCGAGAAGGAGTCATACAAAAAGGCCTCCACGAGGTTAATATCGAAGAGGCCAATAAATTTAGGGAGATTCTTTCTGAAGTAGTTCCGACGGAACTCCGCGGTTACTAATTCAAATACTTAACTGCTGACATAGCAGCGATAGCACCATCATTACAGGCAGTCACAACTTGTTTGATTGCCTTTTTTCTTGTGTCACCGCAAGCATAAACGCCAGGTGTTTTTGTATTCATATCTTCGTCTGTAAGAATAAATCCATTTTCAAGATCTACAATGTTAGCAAATCTTTCATTATCAGGAATTTGTCCTACGGACACGAAGACATTATCTGTTTTAAATTCGTGTTTTTCGTGTGTTTGAGTATTCTCGAACACCAGTGCTTCTAGGTGCTCATCACCTTTGTATTCAACTAAATTCATGTTAAAGGTGACAATGACGTTTTCTTTTGCTCTGACTCTATCTTGAAGAACTGGATCTCCAAAGAAGTGATCGAACAAGCAGAACATACGAACTTTTGGGCAATATCCAGAAAGAAGAACTGCATATTGAAGAGCTGTGTTAGCGTCTCCAATTAAGTAGACTTCTTTGCCTTTATACATTGGGCCATCGCAGACTGCACAATAGTAAACGCCTTTACCAATTAGCTCTTCTTCTTTTGCTAGTCCAAGGGTTCTGTGTTTAACACCATTTGCGATGATTACAGCCTTACATTCGTGCATTCCATAATTGGTGTAAACTTGGAAAATTCCACCGTTTTTCTCGACTTTTTCTACATTTGCGACATCAAATTCAGCTCCCATATCAATGATTTGGTTGAACATGAGATCACTGAGGTCTGCGCCAGAAATTTCTTTGATAGTTGGATAGTTTTCCACTTTTGGAGAATTAGCAATTTGTCCTCCAAAATTTTCTTTCTCTAAGATTAAGACAGACTTATTTGCTCTTAAGGCATATAGGGCAGCGGTCATTCCAGACGGACCGCCGCCAATGATAATAATGTCGTGCATCTTAGTTTCTACTTTCAATATAGCCTTTAATGTTAGAT
>JAEEGL010474691.1_pt1 | contig 17628 bp, 19 predicted proteins | sample 9134231 | NCBI WGS metagenome assembly JAEEGL01 (sample SAMN16246548, study PRJNA631951) | gut metagenome | biome: gut microbiome; feature: rumen; material: fiber-attached | host: Bos | place: Iran: Karaj | collected 2018-10 | reverse complement strand
GAGCCACTGGCACGATAGCCTTGGGCTTCTTGCCCGTCTTAGCGATACGGTCCTTAATTGCTTCTTCCAGCAGTTCCGGATCCATGTTCCATGTCTCACGTTCCGAGTCGATAAACACCGGAGTAGCCCCCAGATACGTAATCGGATGACTCGATGCGCAGAATGTAAAGCTCTGCACCAGCACCTCGTCACCAGGCCCTACGCCACACGCCAGCAATGCCAAATGCACCGCCGCCGTACCAGCACTCAGCGCCACCACTCGTTTGTCCATGCCAACAAAGGCCTCCAGGTCCTTCTCGAACCCATTCACGTTCGGTCCCAGAGGCACTACCCAGTTTGTATCAAATGCTTCTTTAATGTACTTCTGTTCTATTCCTTCGTCCGACATATGCGCCAGACAAAGATATATTCTTTTTCTTTCTGACATATTCATAATGATTTAATTATTATCTATTTCAAAAATATCAACACCAAAATATTCCTTCATTCTAGCTTTCGGTGCTTTGGCATCGCTTTTTTCTAATTCCTCCCATATTTTATAAAGTGCCTCACGGAAATGGAAAAGCACTTCTAAAGCTTTCCGATCATTAACTACACCATAGTAAACCATGCTTGGAAAATCTCCATCATAGATTTTTTCCGTAAGATACCATCTTGGCTCTTCGCTCTCCCATGCTATAGTCATTAGATAAGGCACAGAAGGCCATTTACCTAAACTATCAGGCTTACCGTCGTACAAAGAGGCAAGATATGGGTACTTTTTCCTAAAGTGTTTTTTCAGCACCGCCACACCACCATGCTGCTCAACGCCATTCTTAACAAAGTCCAGTAAATCTCCTAAGCAACAGCAAGCTATGATGCAATCCTCCTGCATGATGAAGTAATTCACCAAATACAAGTTCTCTGTCAAAGGAAATACTGCTTCTATCAATCCAGGTCGTATCAGCTTTGAATTAATGAGCATATCATCCTCCAACAATCTTGGAGGATTCTTGGTAATGGCAGGATAAACCTCTACAGGAACCTTAAACTTTTTATTGGCTTCATCCAATTCTTTTTGAATCCGCTCAGCCAACATCTTAGCGGCATCATCAAGAACCGAACCTTCTTCTTTACCCAAGATGCGATTAATCAACTCTGCTTTTCTCATCTTGGAAGTCGCTTTCAAACCATTTTCCTTGATGATGTTCCGAAGTTCTACTACTGTTTTCTTCTGTAGGATTTCTTCTGTATATTGATTTTCAGCCTCGTTCTTTGTCTGTTTCATAGCAATGATGCTTTGCATCAATCTTCAAACTAAACCCAGCTGCTCCCCTCTTCGGAGAGCAACCAGGTTATCGAGTTAAAAAAGAGTTTACTATATTAAATATGTGACTACGTATGCTTTTGTCGTAATCACAAATTAGAATCCGGCCCACTGAAGTCTGTACTTTCGAGGCACATAGTTAATTGTTACATAAGGGTTATAGTTCAAGAAACGTCCTTCATCCAGAGAATCCATAATTTCCATTTCTTCTTTCGTTAGCTCAAAATCGAAAAGGTTGATGTTTTCTCGGAGATGACTGAAATCCCAGGTCTTAGGTATGATGATGACATTCTGTTGAATTAACCATTTCAGTACGATTTGAGCAATACTCTTATTATGTTTCTCTGCAATCGTACGTATCACATCGTTTTCAAGTATTTCATTACGAGGTTCAACTGATCGGAAATGACTGAATGTTGACATAGCCTCTACTGCGATCCCATTCCTCTGGCAATACTTTATCAGAGCCTTCTGACTATTCAAAGGACTAATCTCAAACTGATTGACAGCAGGAACCACATCTGAAACTTCCTTAAGGGAGTCTATATGACATGGAAGGAAGGAACAAACGCCTATTGCTCTAATACGTCCTTGATGATAAAGTTTTGTCAGTTCTTCATACATTTTCAAGTACATCGGGAATGGCCAATGTACCAGAAACAAATCGACATAGTCCGTTCCAAGATTTGTGAAAGACTCTTCAATTGCCGATTTGATGCTTTTAAAGTTACGGATGTTAAAGATGCTATGGTAACCATATTTGTAATTCTGACGATACAAAGCATCCACATTGACCTTTGTCGTAATAAACACATCATCTCTGTTAATACCGTTTTCCTTCAATGCCTTTGCAATATCAGCCTCATTATGGTACCTCCATGCCGTATCAAATTGCCTGTAGCCCATTTCATAAGCTTCGGCAATTGTTTTTGATAAATTCTCCTTTGGTATTAGAAATGTGCCCAAGCCCACTTGGGGCATTTCTACTCCGTTATTTAGGGTAATCGTTTTACCCCCACCTATTTCATTGTGTTGACTATTAATCATTTTTGTAATGTATTTATTTCCAGTTCAACATTTCATACCACATACCTTTACCTGTTGCTATTTGGGTTATATCCTCTCCTGGAGGAATGTTTCCTTCCAACAGTTCTATACCATTAGGTGTTATAGCAAAGTCCCACCCTACATATCTAGCATCTGGTTCAACATACGCTATTTTCTTTACTAACTCCACGCATTTAGAGAAATCCTTTATCTCATAGCCTTTAAATGATATTCCAGAGAATGGATGGACATCACATGAGAAGTTATTCATACCATAAGCAGTTGATTTTAATTTTCCTGTCTCCAAGTCTATCGGGCAAGCCATTCCACCATCGTGATAGTTGTCAGTAATAGCCTTGCCATTACCCATTCGCAAAAGAGCTGCAATAATATGTAGCTTCTTATCCTTGTCAATTACCGTAACGATACGCAAAGTATTCAATGACCCTGGTGCTATCTGCTTGATATATTCTGCATTCTCTATTGTCTCTTCAACAATATACTTAACTCCTTCATTCATGCACCTATGCAAACGGTCGAGGTTCTCTTTCCAATTGTCTTTATCTTTTGCTATCTTGAACACTCCATGGCCTCCATAGTCTTCTAATGGTTTCGCTATCACACTTGGGTACGTTTGAGTGAAGACATAAAGTTCATCTAACGACTTACCTTCAGTAGTCATCCATCCTCTGCTCATATAGTTCTTGAAACGCTCATTAAAAACAGCCTTATCGAGGAACAGTTTATGAACCCTAGGAGTACTGAAAGCAAAACGCAAAACATCATTTCTCCTTAAAGAAATGTAAGTTTTACGGTCTTCTGTTGATTTATTCCAAAACTCAAATGTACAGTAATCGTTGAAATCATTACCATACCTAACAAACCAGTAAATCAAGTCAAAATATACAAACACTCGATTATTGGAACTACATTGCTTTACAACATAAGCACTGTTTTTCCAACTTGCCTTTGCATATTTTAAGACTGTTTTTATCTTGCTAAACACCATAATTATTATTCTTCGTAGATAGTTAATTCAACAGCCTTCAGGCTATCAATAGTATAATGTATACAGCCCCAAGCAAGTCCCACGCCAAATCCGCAACCAAGACAATCATAAACTCCATTTTGGAGCTCTTCAGATTTGCATGCTACCATAGCTAGCGGTATTGACGCACTATTGGTGTTGCCATAGTCTTGTAGACAGAAGGGAACTTTCTCTTCTGGCATCTTTAGACGTTTACGGATTCGATCGTCTATGAACTTATTTGCTTGATGCAGGAAGAGATAATCCACTTTATCGACATCTATCTGGAAGTGCTCTACAAATTCCATCAATGAACGAGGAGGTACCTTTATAGCGAACGAAAACACATCCATGCCATTGACGACCATGTCTATACCCTTGCGGATTACACCAGGTTCAACTTCTTTCTCCACAATAGACTCAGGAGTGATCGGATTACGAGTACCACCAAATTCTGTCCAAACAGCCTTATAACCACTACCATCCACACCAAAGCTGAATTGCATGGGATGATTCCAGTTCTCATTAAATTCAAGGGCCGTAACTGTTGCTGCGTCACCAAACAAAGGTTTTACAGTCTTATCTTTAGGCGAACGGTTAAGAGAGTTTGTTTCGGCACAAACCAAAAGGCCTCGTTTCAACTGACCGTGGGAAAGCAAAGAACTAAGGTTACTCATACCATATACCCAACCAGAGCAGCCAAGAGGAAGATCAAGACAGTAACAGTCATTACGAAAGCCGAGACGATCCTGAAGAATGGCAGACGTGATTGGAGCGATATAATCACGAGACGTACATACATAGATAAGAGCATCTACACTATCAGCACTCCATTCTAACTTCTCTAGCAGTTTATTGATGGCTTGAAAAGACAGGTCACTTGCTGTAGTACCTGGCTTTACTACTCGCTTACGTTCAATGCCAGTCGAAGCAATAACCTTTTCTGCCTCCGACTTATCTGTGAAGATGGGAAGCGTGAGATTCTCTTCTATGGTGGGAGGCACACAAGCCGCAAGACCCACCAGCTTCACCTTATTAATAGTTAAATAAGACATCTATTTATTTTTTTATATTTACACGTTGTTTCTTTCCACTTGACGTCTGAGGGATTTTGTCAATCCACTCATACTTGACAGGCAACTTGTAATGTTCAAGTTTACCAGAGAGTTGTTCGGCTATTTGCTCAAAGGTCATTTCGGTACTTCCCTCAAGAATATAGCATTTCACCAACTCGCCCATCACACCATCAGGGTCAGGCATTGCAACACAAACGCAATCACCTACGCCCAATGCCATAATAGCATCCTCCACTTCCATAGGCGAAACTTTCTTACCGCCCACATTAATAAGTTCCTTCTCACGACCTAGGAGGTAAATATAGCCGTCATCACTCATATAACCACAGTCGCCTGTACGAAAATAATCTCCGTAAAAAGCATTCTGGGTATCTTTCTCCTCAAGATAGCGTTTCAGCACCATATTACCCTTTACGCAGAGTTCACCTTTCTCGCCATTGGCAACCGGTTTGCCTCCTGCATCCATTATACGAACATCCACCTTATTACAAACAGGTTTGCCAATACTTCCAAGGTGCTCTACATCATGGAACTCCTGGAAGCAGTTACGACTAGCTTCAGTCAAGCCATAATGCATACAGATTCGTGTATTCGGGAATAACTGCAACATCTCCTTCTTTGTATCCAAAGGCATTGCTGCCGAACCAATTTCAATATAGTGAATCTGGTCTGCATATTTAGCTATACGTGTTCCGCTCATCTTGCGAATATAAGCCCAGGCAGCAGGTACAACCCCAAAGCCTGTAACATGATATTCCTCTATAGCCTTCAGGAAAGCACGTATATTTGCAAAGTTACCAAGTATAATGATGGTTGCCCCCATTATGAGGTTGCAACGGATTCTTCCCATGCCAAATGAATGGCAAATGGGAAGCCCGAGCAGTTCAACATCATCTTCGGTATTACCAATGAAGCCATTGATATTCGAAGCCGATGAATAGATGTTATAGTACGAAAGACAAACGCCCTTGGGGGCTCCAGTTGTTCCTGTAGTAAAGAGTATCTCGGCAATATCATCAGCAGAGAGTTCTGTTATCTCTCCTGTAAACTCATCTGCATTATCGAAATCGAGATCAGAGAAGTGTTTTGAAGGATATTGACTGCTCTCATAACCGAAACAGCAAGCGGGCTGCACCTTATTTTCAATGTAGTGAAGCCGCTCTTCGTTCGATTCGGCATCTACGATGACATTGGTCACGCCAAGGATATGAGCGCCAAGATAGAGGTAGATATATTCCACATCCTTATGAGCCGACAACACGATACGGTTGCCAGCCTTTATGCCCATATCAATTAATATGCCAGCAGCCTTACGGATATTCTTTACGAGATCTCCATAAGTCACGCCTTGTTTATTTACTACTACAGCCGTCTTGTCAGAAAACCTCTCAGCATTCTGCATAACGGTTTGCAACAACTGACTATGTCCGTACATACACATGTTATTGTTTAAGTTTCTCTATTTCCTCAACCCAACCATTTACATTGGTTATGTCGAAGATATCATCTTCGGGCACCATTACATCGAAGGTGTCCTCTATATTCGAAAGGATCATCACGCTTCGCATAGAGTCAAAACCCTCCATGTCGAAAAGATCCATTTCACAATCGATAGCACTTGCGTCTGTTTCCAAGCACTCAGCGACTATCTTTATTACCTGTTCTTTAATATCCATTTTTTAATTATTTAATAGAGACGCCACCATCTAAAATCATCGACTGCCCTGTTACCCATGAAGAGGCATCGCTCAGCAGATAGATAGCGGCATAAGCAATATCTTCGGGCTGCCCATAACGACCAAGGGGATAGCGTTTTTGGTCTTCTAGCAGTTGCTCGTCAGAGATTGTACCACGGTGAATCAATGGCGTATCAACCATTCCAGGACAGATACTGTTCACACGTACCTTACGTGAAGCAAACTCCTTGGCAGCAAACTTCATCACAGTGTTTAAAGCAGACTTTGAGGCGCCATAGATTCCGTTACCGCCACTAAAAATTTGGGTACCACCTAATGATGACAGAAGCACAACCGATGACTCCTTTTGCAGTTTCTTCTTCTTGAACAGCATTCGCATCAGTTCTACAGGGGCAAAGAAATTGATGTTAAATATTTCGTCAAATTTCTCCTTGGTAGCGAACTGAATAGGGAGAGTCAAGCCCTTGCCTGCACACAGCACAAGTCCATTAAGAGCAGGAACTTCTGCCAGCAGATTATTCAACTGCTCTTCATTAGTAAGGTCTGCTATAATCTGCTTGTGTTCACGCACGCCTTGTCCTTCAAGTGCATCAAACGTCTCTTGCAAACGAGTGGCATCACGAGCAGTAATGATAAGTGTAGCACCTAGTTTTGCAGCATTGATGGCAGTTGCCTTACCAATACCAGAAGATGCACCGGTTACAAGAATCGTCTTGCCTTCGAGATTAAAAGGATTGAATGTAGCCATAAAAATTACAATTCTACGAGTTTGCTGATTACTGGATTGACGGTTGTAAAATGTACTGTACCCCATGAGAGTCCAACACCGAAACCACAACCGATATACTCAGTTTTCTTACCAGCAACTTTATCAGCCAGCTGAGTGACGATAGTGATGGGTATAGAAGCAGAAGAGGTATTACCAAAATGAGTCATTGAGTAAGGCACTTGCTCCTCAGTAAGCTTTAGTTTCTTGCGGATAGTCTCATTCATCTTCTTGTTGGCCTGATGGAATACGTAGTACTCGATGTTCTCGGTATTAAGTTCATATTCAGCCACAAGTTTCTTAATACTCTTAGGCGCTGTGGTGATGCCGAAAGCGAATACATCCATACCCTTCATCAAGGTTTGGAAACCATGACGTTTGCGACCATCTTCACACATCACAGGTACAAGATCTTTTGCTGTCACCTGATTACGGCACCCGCCCACAGGCTTGATTATAGCATCAAAGCCTGAGCCATCTGTTCCAAGATTGAATTGGAATCCTTCGGCACCCTCTTGATACTCTATAGCAGTAGCTGTACAAGCAAAACCAAACAACTGGTCTGCCTCTTCGTAACATTGTTTGCGGGCATCACCTGCAATGAGTAGACCTTTCTTTATCATACCAGTCTGCATGAGACTGCTGATAACACTCAATCCATATACCCAACCAGAGCATCCCAGAGAGATATCAAGGGCCATACAATCCTTGCTTAAACCAAGTTTGTCTTGGAGAATGCAAGATGTTGCAGGAAGAATGTAATCAGCCGTCTGGCTAACAAAGATAAGAGCTCCTATTTCTTTCTTGTCCCAACCAAGGTCGGCTATCAGTTGTTCTGCAGCTGCCAAGCCGAGGTCAGATGTTGTAAAGTCGTTACTATAACGCTTCTCAATAACACCTGTTGTCTCTGCAAAGGCATCAGCATCATACTTATCTGTTGTCGAAATGGTAGGCATTATCTGCTTGGGAACACCAGCAGATAAGCCTACAATAGCGACATTCTTAATGTTTAAAAATGCCATAAGAACGATTCTGATTAGAGTTTTGAAATCACCTTATTATAGAGGTCTTCTACAGTAACAGAAGACTTCATATCATCACCCTTGATAGTAACGTCAAACTCTTCGTCAATCATAGCGATGATAGAGAGGGCAATGAGCGAACTGTACTCGTCAAGGTCATGGAATACAGTAGATGCCTCAATACCTTCAGTCTCGTCAAACTGCTCCTGGAAGAGCTCAATGAATTCGTCTAATGTTTTCATTTTCTAGAAAATTTAAAATTGTTAATAAATATTTTAACTAAAATTATTTTAGAAGTTTACTTTCTTTGCGGGATTACCCATATAAAGATTTCCTTCCTTTGGCTTAGTCATCAATACACTACCTGCTCCTAGACGGATATTGTTTCCTATTTTAACTTGCTGTAAAACAATAGAACCCACGCCAAAGAAATTGTCACATCCTATTTTTACCTCACCAGATATTCGGACAGTAGGCATGAAGGTATTGTAGTTACCTACGATGTCATCATGCCCGAAAACCACAGACCCGTTGAACACGTTGAAATCGCCAAAGGTGACATCACAACTCACAGTACACCCTCCTTGAATGATGTTTCCTTTACCTATTTTAAAGGTTTCTGGATCATTGATTTTGAAGTCAGGTGAAATGATATTCGGATACTCCACCTTCTCATTCACTATCTTTTCCACCACCTTCTTCACATCCACCGAACTGCCGATAGCCATCACCACTGCCAGTTCCTTAGGGTAGGCGTTCAGTTCAGCCGTACCTCCTAGGCAGGTGCCAAAGTGCGACACCATTTTGCCCTTCAATGACTCATTATCATCAAAGAACCCGATGAGGTTCCAAACCGGCACGTCCATTGCCTTATTAATTCTCTTTATCAAGCAAGCAACTTCTTTTCCAAAGCCACCTGCCCCAAATATTGCTATATCTTTCATACTCTTCTAATTATGACCATTAAACGCCTCCATCGTTGCTTGTCCAGCTTCATTAATATCGGCACGTTTCAGTACCTTCATAATGGTAATCCATATCACTTGTATGTCAGTCCATAAAGTGCAATGATCCACATACCAGACATCCAACTTGAATTTTTCTGTCCAACTAATGGCATTGCGTCCATGACACTGAGCCCAACCACTAATACCTGGCCTAACTTCATGCCTCCGTGCTTGCTCTGCCGAATACAACGGCAGATATTGAACTAACAGAGGTCTTGGCCCAATCAGCGCCATATCCCCCTTCAACACATTGATAAACTGTGGCAGCTCGTCAATGGAAGTTGAGCGCACAAACTTACCCACCTTTGTTAATCTTACCTCATCCGGCAACAGATTGCCATCAGCATCTCGCTCATCCGTCATGGTCTTAAATTTGATTACCTTGAATATCTTGCCATCTTTTCCTGGCCTATTCTGGAAAAAGAATGCACCTGCTCCCTTATTGGCAAAATGCAACCAAATCGTGATGATAATCAGAAACCATCCTATCAGCAGCAATACCACCAAGGCAATACAAAAATCAAATAACCGTTTAAAAAAGTGTTTATACATTGCTCCTATTTATTCAGTATCTCATCATAAAAATCATACAGGCACTTTCTCACAAATCCTTGCTCGTATCTCGATGCAATCATCTGCCTGGCATTTCCTGCCATCTTTTCACGTGCATCCTTATCTCTCATCATTTTCAACATAGCATCAAACAATGCATTTGTATCATGCGAAGGGATTATTACACCATTTTCCCCTTCAACAATAATCTCCCTTGAACCATTAATATCTGTCACGATAGAGGGCAATCCCATAGCGCCCGCTTCCAATACTGTGTTCGGAAAACCTTCACGATAACTGGGAAACACAAAGCAATCTGCTGCAGCATAATATGCCAACAACTCTTCTCCTCTTTTACTCCCTACCGACTCTATCGCAGGATTACGTTCGATTATCTCCTTAGATTTTGGAGAGATTGGGTCTAGGTTATCCTCATATGGCCCCACTAACAACAACCTCACGTTAGCCATACTTGATAACTTATCAAAAGCCTCACAAAGCTCATTTATTCCTTTGTCTCTTACAATCCTACCCACAAACACAAAAGTAAACTTGCTTTCAACCCGCAGACCAATTTCTTCCACCTTATTTCTTACCTCATCCCTCAAGGAATAGTACTCCATATCCACGCCTTTTACATTACCATATCCAAGCACCTTCAGTGGTTTCTTGGTTATACCATTGTTCAGCAGGTCATTCTTAACTCCTTCTCCTTCTGGTATGATATGGGTGGCACAAGCACACGTCAGCCAATCTGTTGCCATCAGAATCTTGCGTTTCATTCCTGTTGCCGTTGGGAATACCAATCCGGTAAAAGTATGCACTCGTACAGGTACCCTGGTCAGCCATGCGGCCAACATACACAGTAGCCCAGCCTTGGGGGTCATACTATGCGCCATCATTGGATGCTCCTTGCGGAACACCTTTATCATTCGCCATAGCGAAACCAAGTCGTGCTTCACAGATATATGCCGTTCCATAGGTACTGCAATGGTGCGCACCCCTTCACGTTCTGCAACCATCTCCAGCTCCTCTCCTGGTGATGACAATGCTATCACCTCATATTTATGCGACAGTTCCTTCAGCATTCCATTGCAGAATGCGTCCAGCGACATAGATACCGTCGTAGCACGGATTATCTTTATTTTATTGCTCATTTATTATGCAAGCCTAATTCTTTATATACGTCGTTGTACTTCTCCACCATCTTGCTAATGTCAAACTGGCGAGCTTTCACGTAGCAGGCATCAGCCACTTGCTGATACAGCTCCTTGTTTTCACTTAACTGGCGAATCAAGTCTGCAAGAGCCTTGTCATCACCATGCGGGAACAACAGTCCTGCACCTTCGGTTATCTCATGCAATCCTTTAACATCACTCGCAATAAAGGGTTTTCCTACGGACATACCCTCAATATTAGAAAGCGAAAGGCCCTCCCAATGACTCGACATCACGACAACGTCAGCTGCTTGCAGAATATTGGCAACATCTGTACGAAGTCCATAAAATCTAACATGGTCTTCCAACTTCAAGTCATTGACAAGTGCTTCAAGTTCGCTTCTCCTTACTCCGTCACCCACCAACCATAGCTCATAATCTTCTTTAGATAGTCTACCTATCGCCCTTATCAATGTATCCTGATCCTTGGCCTCGCGGAAACCAGCCACCATCACGACAGAGAACTTACCACATTTCAACTTTTCTACAGGATTCGCATTATGGAAAGCGTCCACATCCACCCCATTATTGATGGTACAGATGTTTGATGCCGTATCTCCCAAGTATCCTGCTAAAGTCTTCTCTGCAATTTCTGATATACAAATCACTTTATGATAGTGTCTATACATCCACTTGTCGATTAGTCTTAACACTCCCCCTTGTTCCCGTTTTCTATTATTAGTGCTATGCTCTGTCGTCACGAGTTTCTTGCGGCAGAACATATTTGCAATAGCAGCAAACAACTGCGGAGAAGAATTGTGTGTATGCACAATATCATACTGTCGCATGATACACCATAGTTTCGGAATATACGAAGGGCTATAATAGGCATTCCCTAACTTATATACTTTACATTCCGGACACTCCCGTTCCAACCTTTCCATCAGAGCCGTTCTTTGTCCATTGAACACCACTACACCAACATCATGTCCCAGCGCACGAAACCGAGGCATCAGGTTTACTACCAACGTCTCTGCTCCTCCCGTATGCAATGATGTAATTACATGTAATATTTTCATAAATAAAATAATATAGTTTAAAGTTCAAAGACTCGATTTTTCATTTAAAGTTTTTCGCTAAACAGAAGCTCATTAAAATACCCTATCATATTGTAATTATTTTCATCCGACTCGCAGCAGCCTATTCAAATACACCGGATGCAGTGTTTGAGAATGTGCCATTAGAAATACTCAACTATGCTCAACGTTCATAAATACTATAAAAAAACATCCTTTAGTGCAAGCCCAAGATTTTTAGAATTCTTCGAATCCACATATTATCAAAGCCCAAGGCATCAGTAACAATCACCCCCTTATACATGTTCCAGGTGTGCATTCCAATGTTTAGCCTTGGGTGAACAGAATACATTCTTCTGACTTCGTTAAACTTTAATTTTCCGTTTTTGCAGTCCACCTCTTGCAATGTAACGGCATGACCATACTGCACATTGCACTCCTGAGTCGGACGATACAGTTTACCGCCATACTCAAAGAAATCGCCAGCCATTCTTGCAATATTCTCTTCAAACTGATACTGTTCTCGTTCAACGAAACTTCCATTTATCCCCTTCTCATATACATATAGCATATTTCCGTTAGGATTAGGTTGTTTCGTACAAAACAACATTTCTGTTCCATTTATCTTTGCTATCACAGCGTCTGCCACAGGCTCGCCCAACACCTTTTCTACTTTCACACACTCATTGCTATCCAGGCTGTACCTATATAGATACAATTCCTTGCTTTCACCATTCTCGGGATAGATGTAGACCTCCTCATCTTTTCTGATAATAGCAGGGAAAGACAGATGTGTAGGCAATTCCAGTACCACAACCTTCTGTTTTAACTCAAAGGTCTTCCTATCAATGATAAGCCTTGCAATTCGTCCATGCCCATGAGGCTTGTACAATTCCTCAACTAAGACATGTATCTCCCCCTCTGTTACCTCGAGCACAAAAGGGTCGGCAAACCAACTATCCTTGCATTTATGCTGCATCCACTTCACTTGCAATGGTTCACCCCTCAATATGCTATCAATACTATTCTGAACGAAACCAATATTCCAACACTCGTCTGATATTGATTTTATAAATTGCTTTGTGTTCATATAAGTAAATACTTTAATCGATTCAGTAAATACATAAAGAATGGTTTTTTATCATTCTTATTATAATAGAAAATACAATTCACGTTCTTTAGTTCTTTCAACCACTCGAATAGTGAAACCTTTCCACTTAGCACACTCCACTTGAAATCTGTTAATTCATCCATAAGCGTGAATGGAAGACTTGAAATGTGGGCATCATCATCAACAATTTTACTTAACAGCATTGATTTTGCCCACATCAACGGGAAATTGAGTCCACAGCGTGTATAGGCATATAGCCATGCACTATTTCTAAAGTTAATTTCAAGAAAATACAACTCGTCATTCTTTCCTATCATAAACTCCATCTCAAAAATTCCATTATAACGCGTCAACTCAAACAGTTTTTGAATTTTATTTAGAATCTCTGGATGGTTATATTTTTCAATATACAAATAATTCCCATAGCTTGTATCTGTAGTCCGGAAGAATCTGTTTTGAAGGGGCATATATACATCTTTGCCATCATTGATGCAGAAGCCCTCGATGTTCAACTCATCTTTTTTTTCTATATACTCTTGCAACAACACCGTTTCACAACTAATATGCTGATAAGCTGTTTTCAGTTCTTCTTCATTGTGACAGATAAAAACATTCGATTTCCAGTTCCTAATCGTAGAAATATGGGCTTTCGTCAAGATCGGATATGTCAACGTCTTTGGCATTTCACCCCGTCTAACCTCCTCCGTTTTTGGGGTTTTCAAGCCGGCTTTATTTGCCAACCTCACAATTTCGCTTTTTTCCATCATCTGCGTTATTCTACCTTTAGCAGAGGAATTATAGAAATAAAAATATGGAACGAGTTCGTCATAATGCATATCCAAATGTGACTCTATATCGTCACTTGTCACATAAAGAAAATTCTTATCACGCGCATTGGCGTAATAATTCAATAGCACAGAGCGTCCTTCATCAAGACTGCCTACTTCATGTATTTTTTTTATGTATTTGCAATACCTAACCAGTATAGATTTGTGTTCCGAACACAAAATCACAATAGGATATACTCCTGCCTCACCGAGACTCCTAATAACACCTAACGGGTTAAAATGGTCCACACAGAAAACTATGTGTAATCTTTTCAATATTTCTTCCATTTTTTAATAGTATAATACAAGTATCACAAATTATCGATTCAATAGATTCATTAATGATATTTTTCTACAGGATAGACAATATATTTTGAGGTGGGCGAACTATCTCGTGGTATTATCTTACCAGGATTGCCAATAACTATGCTATTATCAGGGACATCAAAATTGACAAATGCACCTGGGGCAATCAATACATTATTCCCGATATTTACGCCTCCAATGACAATAGAATTATTCCCCATATGAACATTATCTCCGATTGTAGGTACACCGCCATTCTTCCCCTGAGAGTTACCTATTAGTGTTCCAGGTCCTATACCAAAATTCTTCCCTATTCTAGCACCAGGATTTATAATAATAGTTCCCCAATGTCCAATATATAGTCCTTCGCCAATCTGCGTATTAGGGGGGATTTGGATGTGAGTTATATATGATGTTAGTCTCAAAAAAAACTTACAAATCATTCCACCCCCAAAAACTGACTGACATTTTCTAAAAAAAAAGGTATAGGTGAACCCAGGAACAAAGAAAATATATTTAATTCTAACGAGCGACTTGCCACTAGCCTTTCCTTCATACCGATAAAGGTCTTTCTTCCATGTTTCCATACGCATAGTTATTTACTTGCTTTATACCTTATGAGTATATTATAGACAATACCTAACGGTACCGAAAGTAACACCAGCACTTTATTTTTACTGTTCCTCAGCCAAGATAAATCGTGACTGAATATACATGCAGAAGTGTAATGTGCACAAAGACTAATCTTTTGGAAAAGACTTAAACCTCTAGTCATACTCAGCTCCATTAATCTGTACCGAACATAACTCTTTGGGGAGCGTTTGTATTGCTTGAATATAGCTTGTGACATCGAATCCGTACCTATCTGATATTCTACCCAGCAGAAATTCTTATTAACTACCCACATCTGATACTTATCAAACAACTGCATCTGCATATAATGCGGATTAAAATCTTTTTCGCCTTCAAATCCTATCTGAGGACAGTATCTCTTTATCAGTTCTGTGCGAAAAACGAACTTCATATCACCTTCATGATGCAAATCTGAAATCCATGCAGGTTGCCCATCAATCGGTGAAAAACCGCCTATAGCTTGTTGGTCCACAACATTATAGTCAAGACCAGCTATTCCCCCCATGATTGAACGCTGCTCATCAGATAGACCATCCCATACATTCTTAATATTCTCCACTAAATCATCAGGTGCATAATCATCAGAATCTATGCATACACACAACTCCGTTTTGATTGTCTGAAAAGCAACATTATATCCAGTATAGAGTCCTCCATTGGGTTTATAAATATACTCTATTTGCAATCCCTTAGAATCTATGATGAAGTGGTCGTTTTTATCAGTTCTATCAAATGTCAATCTACCCATCCAATCAAACCGCTCGTCCTTATACTTTATTTCCTTATATAAAGACATAAGCCACTGACGAGTATTGTCTGATGAACCATCATCTATGATCAGCCACTCCAAATCCTTGCACGTTTGACGGCAAAGACTATCATAAGTTCGACTTATTGTATGTGCCCTATTATATGTGGGCGTAAATACTGTTAATGTTTTTCGCATATTCAAATACGATATTGAAGTTTTTATAGTCCGTAGTAGACAAATGACATAAACAACGTAAATCCCAAATGGCCATAAACTGTATAGCGCAAATAACGATTTTGATCTGGATTCCATTGAAAATGTAGAAATGGATAGATAAGTACGAATGGATACATCAGCCAACTCAGATATGCAATACGATTAATATAAGAACCATATGTACATAGAAGGAACACACAATTGGTCATTGTGTATGTACACCATAAGAAATTGTACATCTCAGAGATGATACGGCGCTTATTTATCAAATGATAACCAATAAAAATTGGAATAGCACTATATAGAATAAAATCAGGACGAAAACCGGAAACATCTTTTGTCACATTATCTGCAACCAAATATGATGCACCATGTTCATCAGTATATCCTGAGAAAAGTGACATAAAAAAAGTCACATGAGCAGCAGCTAACAGTAGGCAAACAATCCAAGCCCATAAGTAAACTTTGGGATTTCGATAAAAATAAGCCAAAAAAAAAGACGCGATAGGAGCCAACATCGAGTGATGGAAGCCCAACGATACCCATAGAAGCAATATTGCTATTGCTTTTTTCTTTCTATATGCCAAAGCTAATAAAAAGATTGCTGCTGCAGCTCCTGCTTTAATTCCATTTGTGCCATATGAAAATGTTGAAAAAGCAGCAAGGTATACAAGAAGCGCCAACGCTGTATCGTTAGGAAACATTCTCTTGCAAGCTATGAATATACCTCCAAAATATATCAGTGATATGAACAAAAAGAAGAATTCAATTGGAATATGATTAGAAGCAAAGAGCGAGTAGATATTATCGAATATGAAATTTTCAGAATTCCAGTCCCAAACGAAAGAATCCCCCTTGTCGGACATCGAGTACCACGAAGTATAATTAACCGTATCACCGAAAAATTTACTCCTTGTCGGGCGATTACCAATAACAAGTACCAGTGCGATTGTTAATGTTATTGCCAGACCATACTTACTCAATCCTACATTGTGGTGAGGATAGAACTTAATAGAGCGATAATGGCTCATCGTAAAAGATGTCAATATTGCCACCACAATTAAATAAACCGGTTGATACAAATAACCTATATCCATAATATTTATATTAAGAGTATCTAATCATATATTGTTGCAATCGTTTGTTATAATAGAAACGGAATACCATAGCATAAATCACGTTGAGAAGAGGGCGGGGAACAAAATGCTTAAATCTTTTCTTGTGCTCTCTAGAACTTCTTAGCCAACTGCCAATGAATTTATGAGAACAAAAACTGTCTTTCGTTTTCACTGCACCTATATAATCTCGTGAGTTAAAATATCTGTAGGAGAATATATAAATAACACTTTCCTTCTCCTCATATTTTACTGGAATATTATTTATTTTCTTAAATTGGAAAATATTTAAGAGTTGATCCGCATAAACCCTCGGTAGACCGTACATATCATAACTACTATCAGGCTTTAAAAATTCACGCCCTACATAGCATTCAAACACCTTACCAACCCATGCAGTTCCCTGTTCACAGCCAACAATCGCAGGCTCAAAACAATGGTTCCGATCTTCGCCTATAAAATATGGCAAGTGCAACAGTTCATTAAAGCTCTTATATACGACGACATCCGAATCCAAATATATGCCACCAAAATTATAAAGAGCATATAGGCGGATATAATCTGCTGCAAAAGCATACTTTTTTGCCTCAAAAGCTTGTTTGCACCAAACAACCGAATCGATATCAAAATGTTTCTCAACAAATTTAAGTCCCAGACAATCTTGAGGTTTTTTGCCCCAAAGCCACACTTCATAGTCATTGAGATTATACTTCCAAGACTTCAGACAATCCGCTATATCGCTGGGAAATGCGTCGCCAGAAAGCCAACACAAATGAATTATTTTTGGTATCATATGTAAATATGTAAAAATGACGTATACGCTCAAAAGGGTACCTTTGGGGCACCGAATCGGGCTTTTACGCTAAATTTTGATTAAAATTTTAGATTTCTTTATCTTTTGATACCAATCGTCTGTGGCAGAAGATTAGCATAATT
>JAEEGL015893060.1_pt1 | contig 17629 bp, 13 predicted proteins | sample 9134231 | NCBI WGS metagenome assembly JAEEGL01 (sample SAMN16246548, study PRJNA631951) | gut metagenome | biome: gut microbiome; feature: rumen; material: fiber-attached | host: Bos | place: Iran: Karaj | collected 2018-10 | reverse complement strand
CGGCATCGAAGTAGTTTTCCCCTATCGAGAGCCATTCTAGGGGATTCTCTTCGCCATGCACCTTGACGGGATGTTTCAGTCGGCCGGCATATACTTCGATTGCAAGGTCCTCGTAACGATAGACGAGATCCATTACGCGCGTGAGGGTGACGTCGTCCCGGGTGATCCCGCTCTCCTCGAAGAGTTCGCGGTACGCCGCATCGTCTTCGCTTTCGCCTGCTTCGACGTGCCCGCCGACCATGTTGTATTTGCCGCGAAACGGGTCGCGCATCCGCCGGCACATCAGAAGATGCGTCCGCTCCGGATCGGCGATCATGATGACGTTATAGCGTTTCATGGGATCCCACACTTCCTTTCGGGCAAGCTGCGTCGTCCTTCACAAGGCGGGCGGCGGTTTCGACGTGCTTCGTTGCCGGGAACATGTTCACGGGCGTGACGCGCGCGATTCGATAGCCGTTTTGTGTCAGCTCCGCGAGGTCGCGGGCAAGCGTCTGCGGATTGCAGGAGACATAAATGACGTTCTGCGGCGCAAGGGCAAGCAGCTCCCGTCTCATAGAGGCGGACAACCCGGCACGCGGCGGATCGACCGTTACAAGATCGGGGGAAACGGGGAACCGCTGCCGAAACGATGCCGCGTCCCCGCAGAAGAACCGGATATTCCCGATGCTGTTTCGTGCGGCATTTTTCTTTGCATCCTCGACGGCGTCCGGATTGATCTCGATCCCGTAGAATTTTGCCTTCGGGAATTCTTTCGCAAGCTCCAGACCGATCACGCCGGAGCCGCAGTAGAGATCGGCGGCGGTTTTGAAGTTCGCTTCCTCCGCTTCTTCGCGGACCAACGCAAGGAGCCGCTCGAATGCGGGCGTGTTGACCTGGCGGAAGGCCTCGGCAGAATAGCGCATGTCGAGGCCTGCGATCCGATCGGTCAATTCTGATGTTTCCCGGTGCTCCGGCGCGCTGACAAGCACATGGGTGATCTCTGAAAACTGCTTTTTCAGCGCGCAGCGTATCGTTTCCGAAGCGCGTTCGTTCCATTCGCGGCAGGAGAACACCACCGTTATTCCGTCGTCAGCGCTCCGGATGGACAGTAATTGTGGGGAAAGCGCGGAAACAAGATCCGGGTCGTCATGGAGGAACAGGACGATATCGGAGAATCCATGCGGACAGAGCGCGCAGCCGTGAAAGGGAAGGACCGCGTTGGATTCCGGACGGCAGTAACCAAAGCGATGCGCGTCGGGATCATAGTGAAGCGTCATTTTGTTGCGGTAGCCATAGCGCTGCGGTGCAAAGACCGTTTCTTCGACGGAAATCCCGCCGAGTCCGGCTCTGCGCAGCGCGGCTCGAACGGCGTTTGCCTTGATTCGATTTTCCTCTTCGTATTCCATCCATCCGAGCGCACACCCGCCGCACGCTTCTTCATCGGGACAGATCGAGGCGATGCGGTGCTCGGATCGGCGGATGAGTGACAAGCATTTGCCTACTGCATAGTTCTTTTTCCGTTCTGTGATCTCAAATTCCGCCCGTTCGCCGGGAAGAACGCCCGGGACAAAAACGACCATCCCGTCAAGCCGCGTAATCCCGGCTCCGTTTTCGTTGATGTCGGTAAAATCTGCTGTATAACGTTCCATGCTGACGCTCCTGATCCTCTGTTTCCTCTATTATACCCGATTTTTCCACCGCTGTCAATCATCGGCACGTTTTTCCCCGGTCCGCATAGATTGATAGGGAAAGCCCATACAGGAAACAGGAGGTCCGATATGCCGGACTGCATCCTCACCATGAAAACAAGGACACAGGCGGAATCGGCTCGCCGGATCGCGGGAGAGATGCGCATACCGGCATCCGTCGTCTCCGTTGACCCATCCGTTACAAGATACGGCTGCGCGTTCGGTCTGCGCTTTCCGTGTGCTGCGTCGGACCGCCTGACGTCCGTGCTCCGCCGGAAGAACCTCTCTTTTGGCGAAGTGATCGGAGCAAACCGATGATCTATCTTGACAATGCCGCGACGACATGGCCGAAACCGCCTGCGGTGATCGAAGCGATCGATACGGCGATGCGCAATGCGGGAGGCAATCCAGGGCGGGGTTCCCACCCTCTGGCGGACGCTGCGGCGGAGATCGTCTATGCCTGCCGCGAGGCCGCCGGACGTTTCTTCAGCGCGAATCCCGAGCGCGTGATTTTCACCTCCGGCGCGACGGCGTCGCTCAACATTGCCATCTGCGGGCTGATCCCGGCGGGCGGGCATGTGCTTTATGACAATTTCTGCCACAACGCCGTGAGGAGACCGATCCTCGCCATGCAGCGGGAGGGACTCATCACCGCAGAACCGTTCGATGCATCCGGGGAGGATCGCGCCGTCCTTCAATCCTTAACGGCAAGGATCCGGCCGGAAACTGCCGCGGTCGTTGCGACCCATGCGTCCAATATCTGCTCAAAAGTCCTGCCCATCCGAAAAATCGGTGCGCTGTGCCGCATGCATCGGATCCCTCTCATCGTCGACGCGGCGCAGAGCGCGGGAATTCTTCCGATCGATCTGAAGAAAGACGGGATATCTGCGCTCGCCGTTCCGGGGCACAAAGGGCTTTACGGACCGCAGGGGGTCGGTCTGCTCATTCTCGGAGAAGGGATCGTTCCGCGTCCGCTGCTCTATGGCGGAGCGGGGATCCGATCGCTCGACGCGGAAATGCCCGACGAATTGCCGGAGCGCCTCGAAGCGGGCACACTGCCTCTGCCGGCCATCACCGGTCTTCTCGCCGGGATCCGATGGACGGAGGCAAAAGGAATCGAGAAAATCCATATTCACGAAGCTGACCTCGCAACCCAATTTTCGTCCGGTCTTGGCAAAGACTACACGATACACGGCCCATCGGACGGTTCCGTCGTTGGATTTACGCACAGAAGACTCACCCCTGCCGCAGTCGGTATGCGGCTCGCGGGGGAGGGGATCTGCGTGCGGACGGGATTCCATTGTGCGCCTGATGCCCACCATACTGTCGGTACCGGTCCGGACGGCTGTGTGCGCGTGAGTTTTTCCGCATTCAATACCGAAGAGGATGTTGAACGAATTCTGAAAGTTCTATGCCGTCTTGATTAACATTTGGAATAGCTCTTGACTTCGGCGCCGATTCATTGTATAATAAAATATCAATGAATTGTGTTCAGAAAGGAATCCGAAGATGGCAGAATGGACTGTTGATAAAAAAGATGTGAAATCGACGGTGGACGGCAGCTTCATGCTGTACCGCAACCGCCCGCTCGTGCGCGAAGATAATGTGATCTGCTACGGGAATCTTTCCGATCCCTACGTCATTCAGATGATCATCATGACGGAGAAGGATTTCCGCGGAACGAAGGTCCCAGATCAGATCTATGTTCAGCTCCTCAGCACCGACACCTCAAAACCGATGAACGCCCGCGTGATCAAGGACAGCATGAAGAGCGGCATGAACGATGCGCTCGACCTCGGCGTGACTTGGCTCGAGCGTTATCTCGCCTCCTGAAGCAACGGCCGGAATACATCCGGCTGTTTTTTCATCCTCGAACGGATAGAAAACCGGGGAACGGCTGTGCTGCCGAAATCCCCGGTTTTTTGCTGTTATGGATGCTCTGAGGGATCACGCTTTGGGATCCCTTTTGATCTGTTTTTCCGCCCACGTCAGAAGCGGGACGCGGATCGGCGGGGAGAGGTTCTCCGGCAGCGCGTCGGGGGCGAAAAAGCGGAGTTCTTCGACCTCTTCGGGCTGCCCGACCGGCTCTCCGGTCCATCTGCGGCAGATATACACGATATCAACGTTTGAAACCTCATCACCGTTCGGATAGACGTAATGCGTGTCAGGGCCGGAGAAAACGCCGAAGAGGGTGAGCTCTTCCGCGACGAGCCCGGTTTCCTCATAGAGCTCACGACGCGCCGCATCCTCCACCACCTCGTCGAGTTCGACGGAACCGCCGGGATACCCCCATGAATGGTTATCGGTCCGACGTTCGAGAAGGACCTCTCCCGCTTCGTTGACGGGAATGACGCTCGCGCCGACCTGTAGGATCGGACGGTGGCCGATAAGTGCGCGCATGGAACGGATGTAATCGGTCATGGAGCCTCCTGCCATTCTCGGATCATTTGATTGAAGTTCAAGACGCCGGCTTGATCTGGTTTTTCGGCGACATCTTGGACATCTGACGCTGCGCCATCACAAGACCGTAGTAAATGCCCTGATGCCGCATCAGCTCTTCGTGCGTGCCGATCTCCGCGATCTCGCCTTTTTCGAGGACGAGGATCTTCGTCGCGTTGCGGAGCGTGGAAAGCCGGTGCGCGATGGCAAGCGTCGTGCGGTCCGCGATGAGCTTCTGCAGCGCATCCTGGATCTGCTTCTCGGTCTCCGTGTCGAGGGATGCCGTCGCTTCGTCGAGGATCAGGATCCGCGGGTTGTGCAGAAGTGCGCGCGCGATCGCAACCCGCTGGCGTTCTCCGCCGGAAAGGGTGTGGCCGCGTTCGCCGACCTTGGTGTTGTATGCGTTCGGCAGCTTCATGATAAAGCTGTGCGCGCCGGCAGCCTTGGCCGCGGTGATGACCTCGTCGCGGGTGGCATCCGGCTTGGCATAGGCGATGTTGTCGTAGATCGATCCCGAGAAGAGGAAGGTCTCCTGCAGGACGACGCCGATCTGGGAACGCAGCGAATCCTGTGAAATGTCGCGGATGTCGATCCCGTCGATCCGGATCGCGCCTTCACCCACGTCGTACATGCGCATGACAAGATTGATGAGCGTGGATTTTCCGACACCGGATTTGCCAACAATGCCGACCATCTCTCCCGGATGGATCTCCGCGCTGATATGCTTGAGTACATACTGCGTCTTATCGTAGCCGAAAGACACATCGTCGAAGGTGATCGTTCCGTCGATCCGGTGGTCGATGGCGCCTTCGCGGTCCGCAACATCTTCGCCCTCGTCGATCACGTCGAAGATCTTCACGATCGACGTCATCGTCCGTGTGAGACGGCGCGGGAGCCAGGACAGCCAGCGCAGAGGCCCGTAAATAATGCTCACATACGCGGAGAACTGGCTCATCTCGCCGATCGTCATCTCACCGCCGATGATCTTTCTGCCCACGTAATAGAGCAGGAAGTATTCGCCGACGCCCATGAGAAAGCTCAAAAACGGCTGGACCTTCGCAAAGAAGTGCTCGGTGAGGATCCGGGTATCGCGCAGATCGCGGGAAACCTTGTCGAACCGTTCGATCTCGCGCTTTTCCATGCCGAACGCCTTCACGACGCGGATGCCGGAAAAGGTGTCGTGCAGAATGGAGTTTTCGCGGGAATCGAGCTGCCAGCTGCGGTGGAACACGTGCCGCATGAAGCTGTGGAACAGCCGGTAGCTGTACATGACGATCGGGGTCGGAAGAATGATCATCAGCGCAAGCCGCCAGTCGTAGGTGAAGAGATAGATGCCGACCGCCAACAGGATCAGGATCTGTTCCGCCATCGCGCCGAAATCGTTCGAGATGAACCGGGAGAGCTCCGCCGTGTCATTCGAGACGCGGTTCATCAGCTCGCCGGAGGTCCGTTTCGAGATGCGCGCGATGGACATTTTCTGGATCTTGTCGAACACGAGCTCGCGCAGGGTAGCGGTGATGTTGTTGCCCGCGCGGATCAGAAGGACCGAACGGATCATCGAAAGCAGCCGCTGGAAGATGTTCACGGCGAAGAGCAGGGCAATGACCGTGAGATACGCCGCGAGCTTCGGCATCTCGGCCGCCTTGATGTAATCGTCCACAAGGATGCGGTTGATATACGGCGGAACGAGGTTGACGAGCGCGATGAAGAAATAGAAGATGACGGACAGATAGATCAGGTGGTGATAGGGCTTCGCGATCTTCCAGAGCCGTCCGATGTAGTTCTTCTTGTCGACGCAGTGCTCGCAGATATTCGACCCGGGGCGATACTGCCGGTGACACTTCGGGCATCGCCGGTCGATCTCATTTTCGTATTCGTAATTGATTTCCTTGCCTTCGAGATAGTTGCCGATCTCACGGGCAGCCGCAGCGTAGAAATCGAGATACTGGTTATCCGCGCGGCAGAGGATGTGCCACTCGCCGCTCTTCATCCGGTATTCGATGAAGCAGCAGCCGTTTCCGCGCCGGAAGACCGCCTCTTCCACGTCGGAGAGCGGTACGGAAGCCGTCTGCGTTCCGTTCGCATAGACGAGGAACCGATCCCGCATGAGGACTGCGATCCCGTCCACGCGCCGTCGGATGGCGGTCGGCGTCAGGTTGTATTCAATGGGGAGGAGAATGTCTTCGGCCCTGAGGGTGCTGTCCAGCCCGAGGACCTTCTCCGTGAGCGTCGTTCTGTTCTCCATGATCTGCTCCCTTATGCCGGATTACAGGAAGAGTTCGATCCGCTTGAAGCTCTTGCGGTCGAGCTTTTCGATATCGGGGATCTCATAGCGGTTTCCGTCGATGTCGTTCGCAAAGATGCGGGTACCGCCGACTTTCAAAAGATTCGAGAAGGTGTCGCGCATGGTGAATTCCATCTCACCCTCGTCCGTCAGGACCTTCCAGTAGGAATATCCGAATTTGTCCTTGACCGAGAGGATCTGGCGGATCACCGGGGTAAAGTATTTCCGGTCGAGCTCGTCGCGCAGGAGCTTCGCCGCTTCCGGCCCGAGTTCGTCGATCTCGCGGATGATCCCGATCTCCTTGGAATCCATATCGAGCACGGAGATGTAGGCGTAAGGGTAATCGAAGGGGAACGCCCGGTGCAGGAAGATGCGGTCATAAACCGTCTCCTCTTCGACGCCTTCCTCGTTCGGGAAGCGGGCCGTCATTTTCACAAAGTCGCTCTGCTTCTCGAATTTCGCATTCTCCGCGGTGATGTATCGTACGGCAACGACTTCTTTGAGTGTCGTCGCTTCGTGTTTCATATCAGCCATATCCGCCTCCGTTTATTCTTCGATGCCGATGTTTTTCATGGCTTCCATCTGGAGCTTGTAGAGATTATAGTAGATGCCGCGCTTTGTGATCAGTTCCTGATGCGTCCCCGCTTCGGGAACCTTGCCGTTCTCGATGACGATGAGCTTGTCCGCGTCACGGAGCGTAGAGAGACGGTGCGCGATGGTGATCGTTGTGCGGCCGACGGAGAGGCGTTCGAGCGCGGTCTGGATCTTGCGCTCCGTCTCCGTGTCCATGGCGGCGGTCGCCTCGTCGAGGATCAGGATCTTCGGGTTGCGCAGGATCGCGCGGGCAATGGACACCCGCTGGCGCTCGCCGCCCGAAAGATCCTTGTGGCCGAAGCCGATCATCGTGGAGTACGCGTCCGGAAGGTTGATGATGAAGTCATGCGCGCCGGCGATCTTGGCGGCTTCGATAACCTCTTCTTCCGAAGCGTCAGGTTTAGCGTAGCGGATGTTGTCGAGGATCGTCCCCATGAAGAGGTAGGTCTCCTGCGACACGATCGCGACGTTCTGCCGCAGATCGTCGTAGGCGAGGTCTTTCACATTCACGCCGTCGATCTTGATCTCACCGTTTTCGGTGTCATACAGACGGATCAGCAGGTTCGCAAGCGTCGATTTGCCCGCGCCCGTGTGGCCGACGATGCCGAGCGCTTCGCCCGGTTCGACGGAGAAGCTCACGCCGTCGATCACCTTGCGGTTTTTCTCATAGGAGAAGTCCACCCCGGAAAACTCGACGCGGCCTTCGCAGGTTTTGAGATGAACCGGATGTTCGGATTCCATGACGTCGGGCTTCGCGTCCATGATCTCCACGAGGCGGCTCATCGCGTTCACGCTGTCCGTGAATTCGTAGACCATGCCGACGAAGGAGCCGAGCGGGGAGAGGATCATGTTCATGTATGCCGTGAAGGTGAGCAGCATTCCGTAGGTCATCTCTCCCTTGATGACCATCCAGCCGCCCGCGCCGAGGACCGTGAGGTTGCTGATGAGGAAGAGCAGATCGAGGATCGGGAAAGCCACGGTCCCGAAGGTCGAGGTCTCGATTTCCGCGGACATGAGGTCCCGGCTGCTGCGGTCAAAGCGCGCGGTTTCCGCTTTTTCCTTCGAGAATGCCTTGACGACGCGCATCCCGGAGAGGATGTCCGAGAGGATGCCGTTCATTTTGCGGACGCGGGTCCAGCGCTTGATGTGGAAGGTGTCCATCTTATGGAACAGAAACCGCATTCCGAAGAAGAGCAGGGGGACCGTCAGGACGGTGAGCAGGGTGAGCAGCGGGTTCATGATGAGCATGATCACGAGGATCACGGCGATCTGCACGATGTTCACGACGTAGTACGGGACGCCGTCGCAGAAGAACCAGTAGATCGTGTTCGCGTCGCGTGTGACCTGCGTCATGAGGCCGCCCGTCTGCCGGTTCGTGAAGAAGGACAGGGAAAGCTTTTCGATCGAGGAGAAGATGACCTTCTTGAGGTCGTAGATGACGTTTGCCGCGATCGTGGTCGTCACGAGGCTGTGAACCACCGAAAACAGGGTGTTGAGCAGGCGCGTGCCGATAATGATGAAGAGGACCAAAAGGATCTGCCCGTAGAAACGTCCTGTCTGATCGAGCACCTGATCGTAATAGAAGCCGGAGGAGATATACGGCGCGAGGATCCCGAGTCCGCTCGTCAGAATGAGCATCAGGATCAGCAGCGCGATTTCCTTTTTATATTTCAGAACGAATTCCGAGGTCCGGCGGATGATGCGGCTCTTGTCCATGCATTTGGGGCAGAGCTTGCGTTCCTCGTCGATGTATCTCGTGCCGCACTTCGGGCAGAACATATCGTCGTGCGCGCGGTGACTCTCTTCGTCCGGCGTGATCTTGCCGTCCTTTTTCAGCTCGCCGAGGAAGCGGGCGGCCGTCCAGAAGTCGGATTGATAGGTATTGGAGAGATTCGTGATCAGCAGATAGTCCCCGTCCTTCGTCTTGGCGGTAAAACGGGCGGACGCGATCTGCTCCTCGACCTTGAATTCGTCCAGATCGCCGAGGGACCAGGTGTCCCAGGTGAGGACTTCAAACGAACGGACAAGTCTGTTCTTCCGTGTGAAAATCGTTGTGCCGGGAGCGCGCGTGAGCGTCACCGAGCCGGAGAGGACGATGAGATCATCCGCCGTCGCGAGCAGATAACAGTCGGAGCGGACCATTTCGGCGTTGCGGTCCGATTTGACGCAGAGCAGGATCGAATCCCGCGGAATTCCTTTTTCATCAAGAACAGGTACGATGTCGTCGGGCAGCGCGGAGGGTTTGCCCGGGTCAAAGTACCATTGTTTTTCTATCATGGCGTGAGTCTCCTTCTTCGCAGAGGGTCTGCCGCAGAGAGCCATCCGGACGCGGCTTCTTTCATTATAGCGGTTTTTGTCAGTATTGTCAAGGCGTTCCCGAAAATTCCTAAATTATCACGCTCCGATTTAATTTTATATTTTTCCGCGGAAGTCTTAACAAATCGCTCGCCATGTGCTATAATAAAAAAAATGACTTTATCGGAGGCTGTGAATGACAGATCGCATCGCCGCGGCTGATCCAGCTGCGCTGAAAAAAGCGTTCCTCGGCGGAAGAAGCGCGTACAGCCCGTATATCTATCTTCCCCTCGATTCAAAGGGAGGCCTCGATACCGAAGAACGGATCGCAAAGCTCTTCTCCGGTTACCGGAAATCCGGCTTCTGGGGCGTGATCCCGTACTCGAACAAGAATTTCTCCCTCACCCCGCTGTCCGAAGAGATCGGCCAGGTGTACGCCGTCATCGTGAAGGAAGCGGAGGAGAACGATATCGCGCTCGGTTACCTCGACGACACCTACATCATGCGCGAGTATCTCAAGAATCTCCCGTCCGAAGAGGCCGCCGGATGCCGGATCCTCTGTGAATACGAATATGCCTGCTCGGAAAACACGACGTTCAAAAAGAAGCTGCACGCCGAAGGCGATCTCATGTCCCTCTGCGCGGTGAACGACGACGATCTCACGATCCTCGATCTGCGGCAGTTCGCCGGGGAGGACGGGATGGTCGAATGGAAGGTCCCGGCAGGGAACTGGAACGTCATGGAATTCGTCTGCGAGCCGGATCCCGACGAGCACTACGTCGATCTGATGGACTATCGGATCTGCTCGGAATACCTGAAGCAGACGGCAGGCGCTTTGCTCGACCGGGTCGATCCGGGAGGAGATGTCTTCCGCATTTTTGTCGCGCGCAACGTCCTCTATGCCGGACGGAACCGCCGCATGTGGCACCCGGAGTTCAACCGCGCATTCCGCGAGGCCTACGGGTTCGATCCCGCGCCGTATTATCCGCTGCTCTTCCGCGGATTTCCCGGGCATTCCGACCGCTATAAATCCCTCATGATGACGCTTCGCGCGAAAATGCTGACGGACGGGTATCTCAAAGCGGTCTCCGATTTCTGCCATGCGCGCGGGCTCTTCTCCACGGGATTTGCGGCGGAAAGCAAGGCGACGCATTGCTCCTGGCTCTTCGGAGACGGACAGCTTCTCCACCGCTATGCCTCCGCTCCCGGCGTCTCCCTGCCGTTTGCGTACCTCTACGGGCTCAACAGCATCAAGGTGGCCTCCGGCGCTGCGGATCAGTTCGGCGCGGACACCGTGACTGCCGATCTTTTCAAGTATTACAGCACGCTGACGAAGGACATCATCTACCGCGAATCGATGAACGCCTTCGTGCGCGGGGTGAACATGGTCTTCGCACATCTCGGCGAGGACCGCACGGAGAAGACGGACATCGTCGAGGGGGATTCGAGCGTCTGGGGATCGATCTTCTCGAAGGGGGACGATCTCTCGGACTTTGCCTCCTACGTCACCCGGGTGCAGACGCTGCTGCGCGGCGGAGAGCACGTCTGCGAGGCTGCCATCGTCTACCCGATCCATTCGCTGCACTCCTATGTCGCGCTCTATCAGTCGCCGAATACGGAATTTGAATATCCGTCGACGCCGGAGAATGCGGACTACATGGAGCTGATGAACAATTTCCTCAATTATGTCGGCATCGACACCATGTTCCTGCATCCGGACGTCCTGGCCGAGCGCGCGTTCTCCGAGGACGGATTCCTCTATCTCCCCGGCGACCACGGCGCAGCGAAGATGAAGATCCTCGTGCTCCCTTCCATGTCCCTCATCAGCCTGAAGACCCTGCGCGTCATCCGGAAATTCTTCGACGACGGCGGAAAGATCCTCGCAACGGACGCTCTGCCGAAGGGAGCCTTCGAATGCAGCGCTTCGCCTTCCGAGACCAACCGCTCGCTGAAGGAGGACAGCCCCGAGGATGCGGAGGTGCGCGCGCAGATCCGGGCAATCTTCGGGGAGAGCGTCGACGATCCGCACGTGATCCGCAGCTACTATAAGAATGAAAACGATAACGGAGGGATCGCCTACTTCCTTCCGGCGAACAAGACCTGTATCGACGGAACGGACACCGTCGCCGCGGATATCCTTCTCCAGGCCGTGCGCAATTTCGGGACCTCGCCCGATATCCTCATCGAACGTCGCCCCCGCGTGGAATTTCTCGGCGTCGTCAACCAGCATCTGCCCGATTTCATGAAGATCGGGATCGACAAGCGGCTCGCCCGCGGATGCTCCATGAACGCGCTGCACAAGCAGTATGCCGGCTGCGACATCTACTTCTTCTCCAACACGACGGGGAAGGACTATAACGGTCACGTTCTCCTCCGCGGACGGCTCCAGCCCGAAGAATGGAATCCGATCAACGGCAAGATCCGCCGCTCGAACGCAGAGCTCGTAAAGGTTCACGGCGAGATCTACACCCGCGTGCAGCTCTCGGTCGAAGCGACCTCCTGCGTCTTTATCGTTTCTCCGATCGCGCGGACCCAGCGGGAACTGATCCGCGATCTGCTCGACGGAGAAAGCATCCCCGAATACACGCCCCGCGACTGATCAAAACGAACCCGATATCCGATAAAGGAGAAAGCCATGTACTGCGAAACCATTTCCAAAACCGCGAACGCGGTCATCGAAAACATCGGACGCGCGATCTACGGCAAGGAGGAGGAGATCCGCTTCGTCGTTGCAGCGCTCCTCTGCCGCGGTCACGTCCTCCTCGACGACATCCCCGGCACGGGCAAGACGACCCTCGCCAAAGCGCTCGCGAAGTCCGTCTCCGCCGAGACCCGCCGCATCCAGTTCACCCCCGACCTTCTCCCGTCCGACATCACCGGCGTCAACTATTTCAATCAGAAAACGGCGGATTTCGTCTTCCGGCGCGGTCCCGTCTTCACGAACATCCTCCTCGCGGACGAAATCAACCGGACGACGCCCCGCACCCAGTCCGCGCTTCTCGAATGCATGGGCGAGCGTCAGGCGACCGTCGACGGCGTGACCTATCCGCTCGACGACCCGTTCTTCGTCATCGCGACGCAGAACCCGATCGAATCGCAGGGCACGTTCCCGCTCCCGGAGGCACAAATGGACCGCTTCCTCATGAAGCTCTCCCTCGGTTATCCGAATCACGACGCGGAGAAAACCGTCCTCTCGAACTACGGCGCCGCCTCTCCCGTCGACACCCTCTCCGCGGTCTGCACCCGGGCGGATATCGGCGAAGCTTCCGATCTCGTGACAAAGATCACCGTCAGCGAGCCGATCAAGGACTACATCATCAACATTGCAGACGCCACCCGTAAGAGCGAACGTCTGCGCCTCGGCGTCTCTCCGCGCGCCACGCTCGCGCTCATGAAGGCATCCCAGGCCTTCGCCGCGATCCTCGGCAGAGATTATGTGCTTCCGGATGACGTCAAGCGCGTTGCGGTCCCGGTCCTCTCCCACCGGATCATCACCCGTTCGCAGAACACAATCCGGCTCACCGACACGAACGAGCAGGTCATCGAAGCGATCATCGATACCGTCCGCGCCCCCATCGACTGAGGACCTGCCATGATCTACATTGCCATCGTCCTTGCCGCCGTTGCGGTCATGATGATTCAGGCGCATGTGTTCCGGAAGAAAGCGTTCGAGGATCTTGCGTATTCGGTGTCCCTCTCCGTGTATGAAGTCTTCGAGGGCGAGGAGATCTACCTTTATGAGGAGATCAGGAACGACAAGCTCCTCCCCCTGCCTTTTCTGAAGGTCGACACGGAGCTGCCGGACGGGCTTTCGTTTCACATCCTCGAAGAGGACACGAAGCGAGGCACGAAGCGGGACACCTATCCGCGGGTCATTCACAGCCTCTTTGTTCTCAAAAGCCGTCAGATGATCCGTCGCCGCTGGAGAGTCCGGTGCGATATCCGCGGGACCTATCATCTCGGCAGCGCGACGCTCCTTGCAGACGACGTCTTCGGCACGTCTCCCGTCGTGAAAGTGATCGAAGCGGCACATGACGTTCCCACCGCGACGGTGGTCGTCCTCCCGAAGGCCATCGACCTCGAGCGCAATTTCACTGCCTCCCGGTACACGAGCGGCGATTTCCTCGTGCAGTCGAGCCTTCTGACCGATCCGCTCCTCAAGGCAGGCGTCCGCGACTATGTTCCGGGAGACCCGATGAACCGGATCAACTGGATGCAGACGGCGGTCCGGGGAAGCCTCATGACGAACCTCGAAGAATTCACCAACCGCCACCAGTTCAACATCATCATGAACATGCAGGCGCGGGACATCGAAAAGGTCATCCCGGGTCCGCCGTCGAACCGCGCGCCGGTCGAGCTCTGCATGACGGTCGTCGCCTCGATTCTCGACGGTGTCGCCGCGGAGAGCATCCCCGTCCGCTTTATCTGCAACACGCCGCCCGAGCAATTCGGGGAGGATATGAACGCTTCGCGCGGAGAAGGGGACCTGATCGGCGAAAAAGTCTTTGTTTCCCCCGTGTTCCGTGGGACTCCGAGCGTCATCGGCGCTCTTCGGATGCTTGCGACGCTCGAGCTCATGATCTCCGTCCCGATCGAAAAGATGCTCGACCACATCCTTGCGAATCCATACGCGTACACGAGCGGCGGGAACATCATTTTCGTTTCCTCCTATCTCGATGAACGCATGATCAACTTTACCTACGCGATGCGCCGCATGGGTGTGACGGTGATTTTCTACATCACTTCCACGAGCATCAACGCGCACATCATTCCGGAAGACATCGAGGTCCATTTCCGCACCTATACGGACGAATGAAAGGAGAGCGCATGACTTCACAAAGCTACGAGAGAGTCTTCAACATCGTCTCGGCAGCGGGCGTCGCAATGCTCATGATCCCGCTCTTCCTCATCCTGCTCGGCAACGTCTTCCCGTATTCCATGGCGATCCTGCCGTTCGCCGCGGCCTTTGCGACCATGTTCGGCTATGGGATCCAGTGGCTCTTCGGCGCGGTGACGGGGAAGCGGGCGTCGGAGGACGGGTATGACGACTACCGGAACGGCGTTTTCGGACGCTTCCGCATCGCGTATGCCGCCATCCCGCTCACCATCAACCTCGCGGTCTCCGCCGGGATCTTCTTCCTCTTTGACCGATGGCTGTACGGAATGTCGGAAAGCGGCGTCACGTTCTCCGACGGGCGCTTCATCCACTATACCGTCCTCTACGCGATCTTCGCAGCCGGACTCTTCTTCCTCGCGTCGACGGCGGGCTGCGTGATCTGGTTCTATCCGATCGAACGCCTCTCGAACGTCTACACCCTGATCGGCGGCTGTGTCCTCTTCTTCATCGAGAGCTTCTTCCTCTGGATCACGGCGCGCGCCTTCGGGATCGACACCTCCGCCTTTTCGACCCTCTCCCTCGGCCTGCCGTTTGCGATCTTTTTCGTCTGCGTCCTGATCATCTATAATCAAAGCAATCTGCAAAGGCGGTTCCGCGGTTCGGTCGTCGCCGTCATCACCGGGGAAGAGCGGCGGTACAACCTCTTTTTGGTGTTCCTGCTTCTCTGCGCCTTCGCCGTAGCCACGGGGATCGCGTTCGTCATCGTCGCGGGGATCGTCATCCTCCTCAGGATGCTGCTCTACATCATCCTCTTCCGCGCGTTCCACAACGTCGACAATTCCTCGAGCTACGAGGCCTACGAATACGTCGACTCCGAGGAAGCCGGCCGGATGTTCCGACGCAATGTCATGTCGCCGGAAAACCAGTATATTGTCGCGGTCTTCGTCCTGATCGTCGCGGCCGCGATCCTCGTCATCATCGGGATCAAGACCGGCCTCGTGCAGAAATTCCTGCGCTGGCTCCGCGAATTCATCGACACGATCCTCATCGGCTCCTCGATCATCAAATCGTCCTTCGATCCGAACGAGGAGGAGGGAACCTACAACTACAAGGACGAGAAGCGCAAGCTCCAGAATGCCGGGATCCGGGATTATGACGCGATGGCGGCGTCGACGGACAGTTACCGTCTGTTCCTCCAGCGTCTCGGACGCCTCAGGACCTACGACGAACAGCTCTGCTACGCTTACGCCGTCCTGCTCCGCATGTACAAAAAGATGAACATCCCCCTGAAGATCTCTGACACCCCGCGCGAGAACGAAGCGAAGGTCACCCACGCCCTCGCAGTCTCCGAAATCCAGAAGATCACCGCCGATTTCGAGTCCGTCCGTTATGCGGGCCATACGCCGGACGACAGCGAAGCGGCCGCGATCCTCAATGAGATCTGCGCGGTCATCAAGCGATATCTCTTCTGACGGCATTTCCCGCATTTTATGGAATAAAACCGGAATCACTCCCGTACACTATAGACAGCCAGTTTCGTATGGGAGTGATTTTTATGTTCCGAAAAACCATCCTTGCGCTGCTTCTCGCCGCCGTTCTCGCGTTTCTGAGCGTACCGGTCCTCGCCGAAATCCCCGACAACACCCCCTTTGCCGTTGATGCGGAATCCGCGGTGCTGATGGAGATGTCGACCGGGAGCATCCTCTACGCGAAAAACGCCGATCGCGCGCTTCCTCCTGCATCCGTGACGAAGATCATGACGCTCTTGCTCTTCATGGAAGAAGTTGACGCCGGGAATATCGCGCTCGACGAAGAGATCACCGTCAGCGAATACGCGGCATCAATGGGCGGATCGCAGGTCTATCTCGAAGCGGGGGAGACCATGACGGCGGAGGAGCTGCTCAAATGCGTGATCATCGCCTCGGCAAACGACGCCGCCGTGACGCTCGCCGAAAAGGTGGCGGGCAGCGAAGAGGCGTTCGTCGCCAAGATGAATGCACGGGCGGAGGAGCTCGGCATGGTGAACACGCACTTCGAGAACGTCACGGGTCTCGACGATACCGCGGTGAAGCATCTCACCAGTGCATACGACATCGCCCTCATGTCGAAGGCGCTGCTCTCGCACGAGACGATCACGAAATACGCGACGATCTGGATGGACTCGATCCGGGACGGCGTGTTCGGGTTGACGAACACCAACCGTCTCGTCCGGTTCTATCCGGGGATCACAGGGCTGAAAACCGGATCGACTTCCAAAGCGGGCTTCTGTATGAGCGCAACCGCGAAACGGGATGGGATGCACCTCATCGCGGTGATCATGGGCTCTCCGACGCGCGATATCCGGAACGCCGCGGCCAAGGAACTGCTCGATTACGGGTTTGCCGGGTACTCTCTCTATGAGAATCCGGGCGGAAACGCGGGTGAGATCCCTGTCAAAGGCGGCGTGGAAGACGTATGCCGCGCCGTAAAGCCACCCGTGTCGATGCTGATGGCGAAAGGTAAAAGCCGCGGCGTGACGGAAGAGCTCCTGCTCGACACCTCCGTCACCGCTCCCGTGGAGGAAGGACAGCGGGTCGGCGTCGTCCGATATCTTTCGGATGGCGAGGTGATGCGTGAAGAACCGGTCACGGCGTCCACCACGATCCCGCGCATCGGATTCGGCGGGCTTCTTTCGCGGATGCTCGGCACGGCCTTTTTGAAATCGGCGAAATAATTCTCCCCAAAGGGCTTGAAAAGCGGCGAAAAATGTTGTATGATAAGAGTGACAGAATTTTTCACCGCTCCCCGCCGGAATCCCCGTCGGAGAAGTCTTAGGAGGAACCCCAAAAATCATGGCACTCAAACTCATCGAAACCTACGCCAGACCGTTTCTTTCCGACACGGAAGTCGCGAAGATCTCCCACCTTGCGAAAGCCTCGCACGAACTCGTCCTGTCCCGCGAAGGCGCCGGAAACGCCTTCCTCGGCTGGGTCGACCTTCCGGTCGCTTACGATAAAGAAGAATATGCCCGCATCAAGCTCGCGGCGGAGAAAATCCAGAAAACCTGCGACGTTTTCGTCGTCATCGGCATCGGCGGTTCCTACCTCGGTGCGCGCGCCGCGATCGAATTCTGCACCTCGCCGCTTTACAACAATCTGAAAAAGGACACCCCCGACATCTATTTCATCGGCAATTCCATCAGCCCCTCCGCCCTTGCCGACGTTCTCCGTGTCTGTGAAGGCCGCGACGTCTGCGTCAACGTCATCTCGAAATCCGGTACGACCACCGAGCCCGCCGTCACGTTCCGCATTTTCCGTGAGCTTCTCGAAAAGAAGTACGGCGAAGAAGGCGCGCGCGAGCACATCTACGTCACCACCGACCGTTCCCGCGGCAAGCTCAAGCAGTTCTCGACCGCGAAGAACTACGAGACCTTCGTGGTTCCCGACGACATCGGCGGGCGCTATTCCGTCCTGACCGCCGTCGGTCTTCTCCCGATCGCCGTCGCCGGCATCGACATCGATAAGATGATGCAGG
>JAEEGL015635803.1_pt1 | contig 17629 bp, 19 predicted proteins | sample 9134231 | NCBI WGS metagenome assembly JAEEGL01 (sample SAMN16246548, study PRJNA631951) | gut metagenome | biome: gut microbiome; feature: rumen; material: fiber-attached | host: Bos | place: Iran: Karaj | collected 2018-10 | reverse complement strand
GATAGCGTGAGGGTCCCACCTCTTCCCATTCCGAACAGAGAAGTTAAGCCTCACCACGCCGATGGTACTGCGAAAGTGGGAGAGTAGGTAATCGCCCCCTATGGAGACCCAGGAACTAGTTCCTGGGTCTCTTTTTTTGTTCTACCCCTGGTTTTCTTTAGCAACACTTTTCCTGAACGCCGCGCTTGCGGCGCAATACCGAACAACAACCACGCTTGCTTTTTTTCTTCCTTTTCTTCTTCGTTTCCTTCTTTTTTTTCTACCTCTCTTGTTTTAAACCTTTTTTGTTTATTTCAATCATAATAAAGTGTTTTCACTATCAATCATGATAATATGAATTTAGGTCGATTTTTTGCTACTTTGTTAGTAATATGTGCTTTTGTGATTAATGCTACAGCACAGAGTGAAGTTATTACTCCTTATGCCTATAATATGGCTCGCATAATTCAGGATTTTACTCAATCGCATGCTAAGAACCATCAGCGCCCTGAAAAATTTTGTGTGATTCCTACTGCAAAAGACGAGGTGAATTTGCTGTGGGTAAGCACCTTTGATGAGGGTTATGGGTGCTTGTTCTCATGTGCACGTGGCATCAACAAACTGCTTGATGTGGGTTATAATGTTGCAGGTGAGCATGTTGATCTCGCAATGCGCAACGGAGTGATGATTGTTACAAGTAGCAATAGCGCTGGCGAGTTTGTGGGAGCACAGTTTTACCATTTTGTTGATAGTAAGTTGCAAGAGTTGGACTTTAGCATGAAGAATATTGATGGCCGTGAGGTCTATATTGATGCTAAAGGCAGGGAGATGAAGCCAAGTAAGGTGCAGAAGGAACTTGATAAGGGCTTGAAAAAGAACCGGGAACCACAGGTATATAACTCTGAGACGATGGAGTGGAAGCCATTCCGCAAGATAGGCACCTATCTCAATACCAACGAGGACATCACTCTCTCGCAAATGCCAGTGCTCGCTTATGCCGACTATAAGCGCAACGAGTTCACGACTCATGCCAAGTCGATGCTAGATGCATCGAACTATAATCACATAGTCTTTAAAGGCCAAGTGGGGGATGCTAGTCTTAAGAGCGGTGGAGATGTTGCTGTATATTCTCTCAACGATCCAAAGGCCATCAAGACTATGTTCCGTGGCTACAAGGATAATGAACTGTTCCCTATCATCGCAACAAACGACTATCTCGCCACCCACGAAATGAAGTCGTTTGTGCGATGGAAATATCCTGAGAAAGTTAAGCCTATGGAGAAGGAGCGTCAGCAGGTGGTGAGCGAGTACTTTGGCGGTCGTGCCATCAAGAACGCTCGATGGCTTGCCGACCTGGAGTCGAGCGACCGCAAGCTCTATGCAGTGGAGTTTAAACCCGAGGGCAATCAGGCACTTGCCGTAATAGCGTGCTTTATTGGTAACCGACTGGTATCTACCTACGACCAGTATGCTGTGGTTGACAAGAGTCGCGGCTGGTTGTGGACACCAGGCGACAAGGGCGATTTCATGAATGCGCTGCCCGAGCTGCAAGGTTTGGCGATAACCGACGAAGGTTTTGAGCTGTATATGAGCCAGATGGTGGGCGAAAAGCGTCACATGATAGTGGTGCGCGAAGTGCGCTCCATGTTTATAGAGCTCATTGACCAGGAGTTTTAAGTTTAGTTGCGATGGGATTGCAACACACTGAACACTTTTACTGCTTTTTTTGAAAACTAAAGGACTGAAAACTAAAAAACTGGCGACTGACAACCGATAACTGATAACTTTTTACTATCTTTGCAATTCAATTCTGTAGAAAGATGAAATTGCGCAATATATATGACTCTCGTCGCATTTGGAAGATGGTGCTTCTCGCAGTGTCTTTGGTGCTGGTGGGAGTGTTTATTTACATTTCTACCCGCTTGGTAAAGGATCTTGCCATACAGGAGCGTGAGCGCATGGAGATATGGGCCGACGCTACACGGGAACTCACAACCTCTACCGATACCGACGTGGACTTCCTTTTCCGCATTATTCGTGGTAACCGGAACATTCCCGTGCTGCTTGTTGATGATGATGGAAACATCGTCGAGCAGCGTAACTTTAAACTTCCTGAGCCTGCCGACACCGCCAAGATGCTTGATGAGTATTCACAGGTAAACAAAGAATACCTTACCAAGAGGTTGCAGAAGCTGCGCAACTCATCCAATAAGATAGATATTGAGATTGACAAAGACATGCATCAAACGCTCTACTATGAGGATAGCGATGTATTGCGACGACTCGCCTATTACCCATATATCCAGCTTGCTGTGATGTTGCTGTTCTTGGGAGTAGCCTATTTTGCCCTTATCAGCGTGAAGCGTGCAGAGCAGAACCGCGTGTGGGTGGGATTGTCGAAGGAAACTGCACACCAGCTTGGCACGCCTATCTCGTCGCTGATGGCATGGACTCAGATGCTTGAGTCGATGGGTGTAGATAAGGAGATTATTACCGATATGAATACAGATGTGCATCGCCTCTCGGTGATTGCCGACCGCTTCTCGAAAATCGGTTCTATGCCTGATAAGGAGCTCACGTTCATAAATGAGGCTGTGGAAACCAGCCTTGCCTACATGCGCACACGCATCCCTAAGCGTGTGAATCTCACCGTACACACCGATGATGACAAGAACTGTGGCGTGATGCTCTGCCAGTCGCTATTTGAGTGGGTGATGGAGAACCTCACTAAGAACGCCGTAGATGCCATGGAGGGAGAGGGCAGCATCGACATTGTGGTCACCAGCGATGACCGCCATGCTCACCTTTATATTAAAGACACCGGTAAGGGCATAGCACGCAAGAATTTCAAGAACGTGTTCAACCCTGGATTCACCACCAAGAAGCGCGGCTGGGGCTTGGGACTGACGCTTGTGAAGCGCATCATTGAGGAGTACCACGGCGGCAAAATCTATGTAAAAGATAGTGAAGTAGGTAAGGGGACCACGTTTGCTATTGAGATACCGAAGGTTAAGTGTTAAGTTTTAAGTGTTAAGCATTAAGTGACTTCATCGCAATACATAAAAATGCTAGGCACGGGTAGTGCTATGTGCACTCGGTGCTACAACACTTGCTTCTATCTTAAAAGTGATGCAGGGCAGCTTATGGTGGATGCTGGTGGCGGCAATGGCATCTTTCGCCAGCTCTATCGAGCGGGCATCGACTACACCCAGATTCACCACCTCTTTGTCACTCATGTGCACACCGACCATATCATGGGTGTGATATGGCTCATCCGCAAGATTTCTCCACTGCTTTACAAGGGAAAATATCATGGCACATTCACTATCTACTGCCACCATGAGGTGCGTGAGGCGCTTGAAACAATGTGCAATATCATGATTCCTGCAAAGATTATGGCGGCAGTGGGCAAGACCATCATACTGCGAGAGGTGGGCGACGGTGAGACTATCGACATCGACGACATGAAGGTGACATTCTTCGACATCGGGTCCGACAAGACATTGCAGTATGGATTCAGCGCTCTGATGCCCGACGGGCAGCGAGTGGTGTGCCTCGGCGATGAACCTTACAACCCAGTGAGCGAGCGCTATGTGCGCGACTGCGACTGGCTGCTATGCGAGGCATTCTGTATGTATCGTGACCGTGAGCAGTTCCGCCCCTACGAGAAGCACCACAGCACAGTTATCGATGCTGGCAAACTAGCGCAGGAACTTGGGGTTAAAAACCTATTGCTCTATCACACTGAAGACACGCGCCTGATGTCGCGCCGCGAGAACTACAGTGCCGAGGCCCGCACTGTATTCACTGGCAATATACATGTGCCAATGGACCTTGAGACTGTTGATTTAATGCACAATGCATAATGCACAATGCACTGCGCCTGGAGACTTTTCTCACACTAATCGAAAACGAAATGGCTTGAAACCTTGTGGTCTCAAGCCATTCCTGAAATATAGCGTTTTTGTTTTATTATAAACAAAATTGCGTGTACTGTCTAGTCTTTATTTAAGATATTCGTCAACCTTGTCGTTGGGTACCATTCTTTCCTCAAAAACGTAGGCACCAGTTTTTGGCGAGCGAACCATCTTAATCACTTTGCTGAAATTACGTCCTTCACCAGTTTGAAGGGTTGCAACGGTCTTTTTTGCCATGATTAAAAAGTATTATTTGATTTCTTTGTGAATAGTGTACCTCTTGAGGTATGGGTTGTATTTCTTCAACTCCAGACGCTCAGTTGTGTTCTTGCGGTTTTTTGTAGTGATGTAGCGTGACATTCCGGGAACGCCGCTTTCCTTCTGCTCGGTGCATTGAAGGATAACCTGAATGCGATCGCCTTTAGTTTTCTTTGCCATAACTCGTTGATTTAATAGATTGCTTTAATTTCTTTTAAATTTCCGTCCTGAGCGGCTTTTTTCAAAGCGGCGTCAAGGCCGATACGATTGATAAGACGCAGTCCGCTGGCGCTCACTGTCAGGCGGATCCACTGATCCTGCTCTACCCAATAGAACTTGCGGTTGAAGATGTTCACATTGAACTTGCGTTTAGTTCTTCTTTTAGAGTGCGATACGTTGTTACCTGTAATCGCCTTCTTGCCTGTGATTTGACAAACTTTTGACATAGTGTTTTACTTCAAAAATGTTATAAAATACTGTTGTTTCTCTCGTTGATTTCAAGCCGCTACTTTCGAAATATGTCCACGTAGCACAATATTCTACCACGACACCCTTGTTCACTGGCGATAAATTGACGTGAGAAGCCATCAATGCTACCCACCAGCAGTTGTTTTTGCGTTTAAATATCGTCCTACGCTTTATGGCCACATTTTAAGCATCTTCAAGCAGCCATCGAAGTTTCAACGATCATGTCACAGAACAGGTCTAACGGGACTAAACCCAAGTACCCTGACTCGAAATCGGATGCAAAGGTATGAACAATTTTTTAATTGACCAAATTTTTTTTCATTTTCACCTAAATTTCATCCTCAAAACCAAGTGATAAGCGAAAATGCGCTACCAAAAGTGAGGAGAATTGGCGTTACTACAGCACTTCGGGCAGTTGGAAAAGGCGAATGCTGTTGGAGCCTTTGATGAGAATGTAACAACCATCAACCGGCTTGGTGACGAGAGCTGCTTTTACGGCTTCTACATCAGCAAACTTGCGGAAGTCGCAATCTACAGTCTCAAATTCGCTTCCCACGAGCCACACCTGGTCGAATTGGCACTGCTTGAGTTTCTCCACCACAGCCACATGTTCTTGATGACTACTCTCGCCTAACTCGCGCATGTCACCCAGGATTGCCATCTTGGGACTCACCTGCATGAGCGAGAAGTTATCGATTGCCGCAGCCATCGAGGTGGGGTTGGCGTTGTAGGCATCCACGATGAGGTGATTGCGTCCAGTCTCGGTGAGTTGCGAGCGGTTGTTCGACGGCACATATCCCGCTATCGCCTCGCTGATTGCGCTGGGTGCAACGCCGAAATGCAATCCCACAGTCACCGCCGCGAGCACATTGTCGAGGTTGTAGCTGCCAATTAGATGTGTCGCCACTTCGTGCCATTCACTGCCTTCGCTCTTCCAGCGCAGCCTGAGGAATGGGTCGCACGCTACTATCTCGCCCATTACTGCCGCATCTTGTTGGTGCTTAGAATACTTAATCGCCTCTACGTTCTTAGGCAGTATGCCCATGAGATGCTCATTGTCGGCATTGACAAAAATCACGCTGCCGTCGCGGCTGGCGAGGTTGTCGTATAGTTCGCCTTTAGTCTTTATAACACCCTCGAGCGATCCGAACCCCTGCAAGTGGGCTTTGCCAACGTTGGTGATAAGTCCGCAGATGGGCTCGGCGGTCTCAACGAGAGTCTTGATGTCGCCAGGATGGCTTGCGCCCATTTCAACCACGGCAATCTCATGCTCAGGCGAGAGTCGCAGCAGCGTCTTGGGTACACCCACATCGTTGTTGAAATTGCCTTCGGTTGCCATCACATTGAACTTCTGCGCCAGCACGGTACGTACCAGTTCTTTAGTAGTGGTCTTGCCGTTGGTGCCCGTGATGCCTACCACAGGAATAGAGAACTGGCGGCGATGCTCTCGCGCCAAGTCTTTGAACGCCTGCAGTGTGTCGGGCACAAGCGCCATGCTCTTGCCCTCAAGTGGATTATCAAGATAATCGTTATACACCTGCTCGTCATCGACTACTGCCAGGGTGCATCCCTTCTCCAGTGCCTGCACGGCAAACTTGTTTCCATCAAACGACTCACCCTTCAGGGCAATGAATATGCTGCCTTTGGGACAATCACGACTATCGGTAGTCACTACCGGATGCTGCTTATAAAAAGCATATAATTCTTTAATGTTCATTGTTTTTTTGTAGCAAAATTATGCTTATGTATCACTTGATTCTGGCTTTTAGCCATTTTTTTGCTTTGGGGCTGGGGGAGTGTTTTGCGATGGTAGTCGCAAGACATTCGTCATATTCTAGTCCAGGACCTTTATATTTCTTGGCTCGATTGAGTAGTTTCGTCAACGATGTCTTAGCGCGGTTCTTGTAAACGTAGCTCAAGAACGCTTTTGGGTTGCGGTTATAGATGAGCATTCCCAGGTGCATCACGCGGTCGCCTACCAGCTCGTTGTTGGCGAGCTTTGCCCATGCTTTGTCGAGTTTAGAGAGCAGTTGCGTGTCGCTCATGGGAGCGTAAATGACCTCCATCATATCGATAGCAGCAGAATTGGCGACTTGGCTCAAGGCATTATTGGAAACTTTCTCAAGGCGTATCTTACCATCGGATGTGATGGTGTAGCTGCGTTGCCACTCAATCTTTTCGGGCACGCCTTCTCCCACCTCTTTAGGACGACTTGTGCAACTAATTGTAAAGCGCTCCCCTGTCTCGTCAAACTCCAGTTTGCTGTTACCAGTATTGCCCACCTTATAACTTTTGTGGGGTTCGATGCCGAGAATATCGGCCATATCGTCGTGATACCCCATCATCATGCAGTCGGTGAGGTTTCCTTTGTCGTCATACACAGCAATGAACTGTTCCAGATTCTCGTATTGGGTGTTGATGTAGCGGTAAGAGTCAAAACAGCGATATACCACCACTGCGCCACAGCCATGATGAGTGCGCACACAGCATTTAAGCGGTGCGAGCACACGAGGCGATGTGATATCGGTAACATAGAGCCCCAGCACGCGTGGTATCACTGCCAATTCCTGTTCACAGAGTGGCAACTTGGGTGCCATGTGTTCGTCGTGGTTGAGCTCTACCGTGCGTGTGGTGTAGGCTTCGCCGTCGTTCATATTGATGCCTGCACCCTGCACTGTGTTACTGCTGTGCATGTGATTGGGCCTGGTAAACACTGGGTTAGTGCAATCGTCGGGCAGTCCCACCACTTGTCGCCAGTGGTCTTGAGAAGAGGCGGAAGTAGCTATAAAAATACCAATTAATAAGAACAAAACCTTCCTCATATTATTCGGTTAGAGGTTTTGACAGCGGCTTCAGTGCCGGGATGCGCTCCTCACCGTCTTTGGGAGAAAGTGGGCGGTACACACACTTTGCGAGTCCCTTAGATGGCCAAATCCACCAATCGTCACCCTTGAATCCGCTTAGCAAGCCTTCCAGATCTTTCTCGGCATCGGCTTTATTGTAGTAGCACTGGCAGCACAGGCGATATACCGTCTTGCCATTGGCTGTGGTCTTATAAACAGGATAGAACATCACTTCGCTCATCTGCTCCGAATGTTCTATAGCTTTCTTTAGTGATGAATAACTGCCGCACACAACATAATAAACGGTGCGGGGCTGTTTCTTGGTTTTGGCTTGTGCGTCAAGGGCGCAGAATGCCATCAATGCAATCAATAACAGTGGTAAACTGATTTTTATAAAACGTCTCATAATAATAAAGATTAGAGGTTAGTATATAATTTGGAGTATTTGTATTTACGCGTTTAGTTGCGGGTGTATTCAAGATAGATATCCTTAATCTCGATGCTTTGTGGCAGGTTTAAGGCTCTTTGTGTGTAGGTGCCGGAGATCACATTATTAAATGTGTCGTAGAAGAAATAGTAAGTCACCCCATTCACCCCAGTTTCTTTTCTCACGCCATAGAGGTAACCGTCTTTGTATCGGCACATCACTATGTTTTTCAGGCTCGTGACATAGGTCGATGTGGAGTACATGCCACTGGATGACTTGGTAATTTTTCCGTTGACGAAATCACTCACGTAGAATATCTGATTATCGTCGGTAAGGAATATTTCATTAGAGGATGCCACAGGAATTGCGCTGTAACCATAACTTACCGTGGAGGTGATTGCCCCTGAGAGGTAGCAATCCACCCATTTGGAGTAGGTGTGATCAACTTCATAGCCCACAATCCTGGCAATGTCTTTCATCTTCTTCACCACTGCTATGCCATGGTCAACGGCAAGATTCTCATAGTAAAACGACACCTTTCCTCCATAGGTCTGGTTGGGGTCGGTTGATGGCAAATAGTAATTTTCATCGCTACAAGTTATAGTACCCGCCACCACATCCTGAACGAAATTGAGGCCATTACTATTATTAAATATCATTGCCACCTTGCCCTTATGATAGTCAGTTTTTACAAAATCTGGTTCATAGTTAGAGTTTGTGTCAAACACTAAGCCATTATTCTTGAATATCATGTATTTGCCATTGCTGTAGTTGCTCAGATAGAACACGTTTCCACTCTTGTCGGCATAGAGCCACGGCATAGCACCTGACACATCATAGCGCTTGTTGTAAGAACCGTAGCTATAGGGATTAGTGCTGCGGTGTATCTCGTTTTTCGAGCCATTGGTAACCCAGGCATAGCCTTGGCCCTTGCCCACTTCAAAGCGCTCAACCCACTGGTTGCCGGTGACGCCACTCATTGAGGGAACACTTGTGGTTTTATTGTTGTAATAGATGGCAGGAGTCTTATTGCCGCTGGAATTAAGCGTTGAGCCGGCAACCCATATCGAGGGCTCCACACGCACCACAAACTGGTAGTTGAAAGTGCCACCTCCAGGCGAAGTGTAGCTGAAGCTTACTAGTGCATCTCCTACCTCCATGCCCTCAATGGTAATGGTGTTGGCCGTGTTGTATTTATAGTTTCTCACGCTATTGGGGTTAGAGTTGCTCTGCGACTGCAGAGTGCCGTCCCACACTGTCATGCCAGCCTCTTGAGGCATGAATGAAATCGTGGCTCCAACAGGCAGATATATTACATTGCCTGTGTTGTTCAAAGTTTTTTTACTATTGTCGTAGGCATCGTAGTAAATCATCGTGAAGTCGCGAGTCCAGAATAAAGGATACTCTTGGGGACTGTAGATGAAATGGGTCTTACCAGGCGTCAATGGATAGGTCATTGAACTCTTATAGCCTGTTTGGCTGGCAGTGAGATAATGGTAGTAGTCATAGGACTGCATAATGCCGTAAGCATAGCCAAAGGTGGTGTTGCCCGAAGTAACAAAGTGCTTCACTGGTGCCTTGGCTTCTTGGTAAAATTGATTACCAACAATGCTCTCAATGCCTGTGATGTGATAGTAGTTTGTCACATAATCGCCTTGAGTTGGCTTGAAGACTTCGAGCTTGCTCTCGGTCAATGAGAGGTTGAGTTTAATCGCTACAGTTGAGCCGCTGCGAGTGTAGGTGCCGCTACCAGTGGCGAGATCGACGGGAACATCAATGTTCCACACCTGGGCATTGGCATAGTCGGCGTTGCGCACCCACGCCGCCTTGATGGCTCCCGAGGTCTTGAAGCCTGCCTTGCTGCTGCCGTTGATGTCCTTGAGTGTCCACTTGCCACTGCTACGCACTAGCACATACATGTTCTCCTCTACTCCGTCGAGGGCGATGAAGATCACGTCCTCATTGTTCTTCCAAGTGTGTTGAACTGGTGTAGCCGTTGAGGTGACACTGATGTAGTCGCTCATCTTGATAGATGTGGTAGCCGGCGTGGCACCACCTCCACTAAGCAGCACATCATATACCGCGGTGATATCGGCTGCGGTAACTACGCCATCGCCATTCACGTCGCTGGTATTGTAGTAGGTGGTGCTGTTGTTGAGCAGGTAGTTATAAAGTTCGGTCACATCGCTTGCCGTCACCACCTGGTCTTGGTTGACGTCACCAACAATCACGGCAGTCTCGGGAGCTATAGTGTAGTAGCTGGCAGGATAGGTCGCCGCCATAGTCATTGCCGCCGAGAGCACAAATAATGACAGTAATAATAACTTTTTCATAGTGGTATATTTTAAGAGATTTATAATTATTTCTTGATTCTCAAATGGACTTATCACTTAACACTTAAAACTTAACACTTACTACTTAGAAGATGCTCTTGAGCAGAGTCATTATATTGGTGTTCTTGTTTTTATTGTTGAGGAGGTTCTCGATTTCTATCAGTTCGTTGGTAGCGTTTAGGCGCTTGGCGAGAGGGTGCAGCGACTGGAGCAACTGCTCGGCACTCTCACGGCGGTTTGCCAGCTTATTTAAAGCTTTGGCAAGGCCTATAGAGAGCACCAATTCCTTATGTCCCATGTGAGTACTCACCTTCTTCTGGTAGCGCAGTGCTTTAGTATAGTATTTTGCGGCATTGCGCCCGTTTCCCATCTCTAGCATTATGTCGCCCTCCTTCTTGAGGGAGTTTACGAGGTTGATGAGCGCCTCGCGCGTTTTCTTGCTGTCGCCATTATTGAGCATGCCGGTGTAGAGTTTCACCTCATCGTCGTAGTGCTTAAGCACGTTCATCTGCTGCGTCTTAGAGGTAATGATGCTCGTTGATGCCTCTATGGCATAGAGCAGCATTGGTGAGAATCGGCGCTCGTTCTTTTTCACCAGTCGCTCAAATAGTTTCTGGCACTTGGTGAGTTCCTTCTTTGCCCTTGCACCATCGCCAATGCTGTTGTGCACCGACGCGAGGTTGTAGAGCAATGATGCGAGAATTGCTAGAAAGTCCTCCTTCTTCTTGTTAGTGATTTCCACCATTTGCAGCAATGCGTTCTCGGCGGCACCTAAAGCGAGCATTTGGTCGTTGTTGGAGATGAATATTGTCATCCTCGCTAGCCACAACCAACTCACGTAGAGGTGTGGCATGTCGCTGAAGCTCTCATCAAAGACTAGAGTGTCGATGAGCGGCGCGGCATCTTCGCTGCGGTCGTTGTCGATAAGGTAAAACACATGCCACAGCTTCACCTCCAACATCTTGTCGCGGCTCATGGTCTCAAAATCGGGCATCTTGTTGAGTTGGTCGATTTGAGCTTTGGCAACGGTGATGTCGTTCACCAGTTTGGGAAAGGAGGCTTCTAAAAGTAATGGCTTCATTTGTTATATTAAATATCTGTTATTCTTGTGTCAAAATGTGAGCTTTGGCAAACTCGTCGCTAAGGGTGTTATCGCCATTAGTGGCGCAGCAGGCGGCAAAGTCGAAGGCACTAGTCATTACCTGTTGCCACTTGCTGGGTTCCATTATTTCTATGTCGTCATGCTTGATGTTGCACGCAATGAGCTGGTGTATCACGCCGGCAATGAATCCAGCCTGCCATCCCAGATGGTTGTCGCTCTCGCAAGAGAATGGCACCTCGGTCTTGTCGATGCCTTTATAGATGGTGGCACATTTGCCAGGAGTGATGTGAATGTAGGTGGGACCGTAGAACTTGATGTGGTTGTTATACACCTTGTCGCTGTCCTGATTGGGGAACATGGTGTTGATGTCGTTAGCATGGTCGATGACTATGTTCGACACCTCAAAGTTCTCAAGAATGTTGGGCATCACCTTGGTGAGATTGAATTGTGTTCCATGCTGGAAGCCAGGCAGATATATTACTATTGCCTTGCGTTCGGCAGCATAACTCAGCAGGTCGTAGAGTTTTTCACGCTGAGGCTGGTCGATGGCATAATAAGAGCCAAAGAGGAGGATGTCGTCCTCATCAATTCGTGGCCATATCACATTGAAGCGATTGATGGGATAGGTGCCATAATTCACGATTTTGTCTTGCTCTCCATCCTCCTTGAAGATGGCAGCAAGGGGTGTGGAACCGTCGGTATATCGGTCTATTGACTTGGTATCTACATGGTGTTTTTCAAAGAAATCCACCACCCAGTCTCCCACCTTGTCGGTGCAGCACTCGCTGACCATCGACACAGGAAGCTCAAGGTCGCCCAGTGCGGCAGCTGCGTTACTCACGCGACCACCCACAAAGGCGCTCACAGGCTGGTGATTTTCATAAATGGTGTCGAGAATCGACTCTCCAATGGCAATGATTTTTCGCATCTTATATAATTTTTAGTAAAAGGGATTTCGAGTAATCGATAGAATTATGTATTGCCCTCGCGGCTCTTGCGGCCCAGGTAGCCACCATGGTGACGCTTGGCATATTCCTCGCAAGTGAAGCCGGAGGCTTTCATCGTGTTTACCACCAGCACGTCGCCCATTACTGTCATCATGGTTGTGGATGTGGTAGGGGTGAGTCCAAGCGGACACACCTCGGGAGCGCCACCAGTGGCGAGGCACACGTCGGCAAGCTGTGCCAGGGGGCTGCTAGGATTACCAGTTATCACGATAATCGGTACTTGGCTATATAACTCCTTTTCAAGCGACACCAGAGCGACTATCTCGTTGGTGCGACCCGAGTTGGATAGCAACAGCATCACATCGTTGGGCTGCAGCACTCCCAAGTCGCCATGTTGCGCCTCGCTGGGGTGGAGGAAGATGGCAGGAGTGCCTGTTGAGGAGAAGGTTGTGGCGATGTTGTCGGCAATCTGCCCGCATTTTCCCATGCCCGATGTCACGAGTTTGCCCCCCTTGTTATGTACTCGCTCAATGATTAAGTTTACCGCTTTTTCATATCCGTCGGTTACGGGAATGTTGCGAATCGCCTCACTCTCGGCCGCCAGGATTTCTATCATTGTTTGCTTGATGTCCATGTCAACTACTTTTTCGGTATGCAAAGATACTGCAACAATGGTAAAAAAACAAAGATTGCAGCGATTTTTGGGAAAAAATTGGTTTGCCAATTATTTCGTGGAAGGTGGAATGTGGAGCGAAGATGGGTTTCACGCCTTTTTGTTATTTGCTGAAATCTTTTTCATAATTTTGTGGCAATTAAAAATATTGTATTATCTTTGCAATGTGATAGTTTCGGATAGTTGAGAGGGAAGATCTCCATTCCTCCCTTCTTCACTCTACAGACGCAACATCGCAAATCATTTATTAACTATTTAACCCAATTACACATGAAGAAAATTTTTACTCTATGCTTTATGGCGATTGCCTTGATGGCAAGTGCCAACACTTACACCCTTAGTCAGCTTGCTGAACTGGTTCCAGCACTTGAAGATGGCACTGGTGTTGCCGTGGTCGATGGAGCTTATGTTATCAATTTGCCCGCATCGCTTCCCGAGGGCGTTAGTGGCCTTGGTTATGACGACAATAACATCGTGCTCACCAAAACCTACTTCACCATCAATGGCGACCTGATTATCAGCGAAGGCGAGACTCTGCTCTTTGGTGGTTCTTCAACAATGGAAGTTAATGGTAACCTCACAATCACTAATGCTACCATTGGTGCTGCCCCTGGTTCGGAAGGCACTGCCAAGGGTTTCCGCATGTATATGGAGGGCGCGTCGGCAACAATCACCGGCAGCACTTTCAACTATGTGGGCATCAACTATGGCAATGGCACCGAGGAAGGCTGCCTCACAGCAACTGGTTGCACCTTCAACAACCACAATAGCAAGGGTGGTAATGCCGTTATCAACTTCACTTCGCTGAGCAAGGGCAACCTGGTTCAAGATTGCTTATTTGAGAATCCAACCCTCGCTGCTGTAGCAAGTGGTGCAAATGTGGCTTGTGGTATTACCATCAAGGACAACATTATCAACAAACCCACTGCCAGCAACCGCCTCTATCCTGGCATTAACATGAGCGCTACTGGTCCTTACGACATCATTATAGACGGCAACCAGGTGCACGGTGCAGCAGCCGAGACACGCTCGGGTGGTATTGCACTAGCTTGCCTGCTCGGAAATCCTCCCACAGGAACTCTCTATGTTACCAACAACTTCGTTGAGAACTGCTCTTATGGCATCACCCTCACCGGTCCTGGCAATGTGCGCATGATTGGCAACACCGTGCTCAACAACAAGTACATCAACAACCCCAACAATGGTGGTAGTGGCCTTAACATCACCTGCAACTCAACTGGTGAGGGCATCATTGCCAAGGCCTACATGCAGGGCAACCACATCGAGGGTAACGTGTGGGGTATTACTGTAATTGGCAACGTTGAAATCAACGCTGGCTATCTCGAGGAGTCAAAAGAGATGGAATACAATCCTGGAGAGAACGTGTTTAAAGACAACGGCAATGGCGACCCATTTGTGAAATATGATTTCTACAACAACACCGCCGCTACTTCCTATGCTCAAGGCAATACTTGGAACGTTGAGGTTCAAGACTTTGAGCACATCGCTGAGGTTGTTGTTGATAAGGCCGACAACCCATCACTTGGAGAGGTTATCTACATGCCAGCCGCTGAACAACCTGTTGAATATAATGAGTTCTATCTGGTTGGTACATTCAATGGCTGGAGCCAAGAGGAAGGCATGATTGAACTCGTTGCAGATGATGATAATTACATGCATGTTGGAACTGTAAATCTTGAAGCTGGTGCCGAGTTCAAGATTATCACTCCTCTCGAAAATGGCGAGTGGAAATGGTTTGGTGGCATTGACGAGAACAACGTTGGCTATTTCCTCATCAATGATGAGATAATCAACGATGGCATGAACGATATTGTGCTTATTGGCGATGCAAACTTCAAGGTTGAGAATGCAGGAAATTACACCATTACAGTCTATGTAGAGTATACAACTAAAGAAACTCTCGGTGGTAGTTATATTCTCAGGATGAATATCATCAAGAATGATCCTCAGGCTATCACTACAATCAGTGTTGACGAGAACAGCAACGAGTGGTATAACCTGCAGGGCGTGAAGTTCAACGGTATGCCAAGCGTTCCCGGTGTTTACATCAACAACGGTAAGAAAGTTGTTATAAAATAAGTAATTGAGAAGGGCAAGAAAATCTTGGTTAAGTGAGAGCAGAACTGAGCTTGCTCAAGTTATGCCGAACGTGAAAGATTTGAAGCGGAGCTCAATATCTTGGTTAAGTGAGAGCAGAACTGAGCTCAAACTCATGGTTTTCTAACAACTGAGTAGATACCCAAACACTAGAAGAGGGTGCATCGTTTTCAAGCCGATGCATCCTCTTTTATAGTTTTAAATATTATGCTTTTCTAATGCCATCCTCCTCCAGGATTGCCACCGCCTGGGCCACCACTGCTGGTGTTACTATAGGTCACAGTGGAACTTAGAGTGCCGCTTGCAACAGTTGAGCCGCTTGTGGTTGTGCCGCTTATAGTAAGTCCGTGGAATGTGGTACCGCCACTAACATTGGCTCCTGAGGTAATGGACCAAGTGCTACCGCTGCTAAATTTGGGCGAAGAAATAATCATCTGAGAGAAAGAGCGCGGCACTTTATAGGCAAGCACGTTGTTGCCTGCGCATGTTACCGCCATGATGGTGCCTGCGCTAACTTGGTTGCCCGAAACAAGCGACATCTGCTTGCTCGATGTTGACACCTGGCTGTTCTCGCCGCCCAAGCCTATCACAACGCCACCATTGATAACGATAGCGGTATTATCGCTGTCAATGCCTCCTTCAGGTTGACTGGCTCCAGCAGCGATAAGAATGCCGCCCGATATGGTGATGCTGCCATTGCTGTCAACAGCGTCATTGTTGGTAGAGTAGGCATAGGTGCTTCCGTTTGTGACGTTGAGCGCATAACCCTTGTTGCTCACGTTGATGGCATCGTCATAGCTCGACACCTCTACAGTGCCGCCATTGATGCTCACATTACACTTGCTCTCAATGCCTTCGCTGCCTTCACCACCGCTGGCGCGCACCTTGATGATGCCATCATTTATCACCACATCACCATCACCCTTGATACCCTTGGCACTTGAATGCTGGCTGCCGTAGGTGTAACGTGAACCCGTGGTTAGTATTTTCACCGTTCCGCCATTGAAAGTCACAGTCTGATCGCCGTTGATTCCCTTGCCTCCCGAACCGGTACTCTTGATATAGAGCTCACCGCTATTCATTGTGAAGATGCTGTCGGCCTTTATACCCGCACAGGCATTGGTGTCATTCTCGTCGCTGTCCCACTCTCCGTTACCTGAGGTGATGATGGTTGTGCGTCCACCATTTATCTCAACATGGGCGTCGCTCGAAATGCCTTTTGCCGCAGTGCCCGAAACACCAATGTTTAGAACGCCGCCATCAATCAACACACCGTCATTGCTTTTGATGCCATTGCTCTTGGTGGCGGTGACATTGATTATGTTGCCAGCCCTAAGGCGGATATAATCGTCGCTGCACAAACCGTTCTTATAATTGCCAGTGATGTTGAGTGTGCCCGAACCGCTAACAATAATCTGTCCCTCGCTGAAGAAGCAGGCCTTGCAGTCCTCATTTTCCACAAGGTCGGTGTAACTGCTACCGTCGGTAAGTGAATTGCTTGTGCCATTTGCGAGTTCCACAAAGGTTCGCTTGTGACTTTGGTTGTTGATGGCAGGGCCGTTGGGATTTGTGATTGAAACACCATTGAGTGTGAGTTTAAACTTATAGTCACTGTAGCTTTTGAATGATCCGTCGGTAGTGGAGCCTGTGAGTATAAACTCCATGCCTTTATTGCCGTTGACAACAGTCACATGAGCGCCGTCAATGGCAATGTCAACACCATCGGTGGCTCCATCAATTGTAGCACTGCTGCCGTTGAAATTAACGGTAATCTGGCGCGAGAAGTTGCTGTGCTCAGCGTAGTCGTCATAGGCCTCATCGTTCTCGTCGGTGGGAATGTTCTCGGTCTCGTTAAGTGCTGAAGTATCAAAACTGATATCGAATGCCTCTAGGTCGTCACCAGTAGCGTTGTTTCCACCTTGTCCACCATTAGGAGTGCTGCCACCGCCCCATGGGTCCATATCACTGTAATTATCATCGGCACAGCCAGCGAGAAGCATTATCGCTGCTGTCATTAAAGATAGAATCTTGAGATTTTTCATAGTAGTCTCCTTTCTTTTTAAAAAGGGGACACAATGCAAATAAGAATTCGTCATTGTGCCCTCTTTGCAATTATTACCTATAAATCAATGCCTTTAATATTTTTACGCAAAACATGCCCATTATATTGTAATATTGATGTTTTCATTCAACTAATCAGTATATTTATTAAGCAAAAAGGGTTGGTTTATTATATTGAGCAATAGATAAGCATTTTATATTTTGCATCTCGCCGTACCGCTGAGGCCAGTATGCACTACCAACTGCAAAGACGCTTTCGAGCATATCGTCCAGCTGCTGGCAGTCAAGTTTGACGCTAATCTGACCAACAAGTCGGAGATGATTTACGACACAGTAATGAGCTGGTGATTTCTCATCAAACCTTCCAGTCGGAAGGATTGATTGGAATCGCAGGAAGTGAGAATATGGGCAGGTGGAAACCGAAAAAAAGAGCATATATTTGGTTTTTTATGAAAAAAACTATTACTTTGCGAAGTTGAACGTAATAGTATTAATTTGTTTTT
>JAEEGL013378213.1_pt1 | contig 17629 bp, 17 predicted proteins | sample 9134231 | NCBI WGS metagenome assembly JAEEGL01 (sample SAMN16246548, study PRJNA631951) | gut metagenome | biome: gut microbiome; feature: rumen; material: fiber-attached | host: Bos | place: Iran: Karaj | collected 2018-10 | reverse complement strand
TCATGGCGGCCGCCAAGGAGAAGGGAGTGAACCTTTCCCTCTCCGTCCAGACCAAGGTTGCGGACGATTTCAGCAACGACGCCAACGTGCAGGTGGTTCCCTCGCACGAGATTCCCGACGGATGGGAAGGCATGGACGCCGGCCCGAAGTCGCTGGAGAACTGGAGGAACATCATCATGAACTCCAGGACCGTACTCTGGAACGGCCCTGTCGGAGTGTTCGAGATGCCCAAGTTCGCCGAGGGTACCCTCCAGATCGCGAAAGACCTCGCCGATGCCACTGCTGCAGGGGCCTACACTCTCGTGGGAGGCGGTGATTCAGTCGCGGCGGTCACCCGCATGGGCTTCGCCGACAAGGTCAGCTATGTCTCCACCGGCGGCGGCGCCATGCTCGAAGCCATCGAAGGCAAGGAACTTCCCGGTATCGCAGCCATCCGCGAGTAATCCCCCAGAGCCATGCTGCAGCAGCTTTTCGTCCGTTGGCACGTAGATCCCGTGCTGTTCCATATCTTCGGACTTGAGATCAGGTGGTATGCCCTCCTGTTCGTATCGGGCTTCATCATCGGCTGGTACCTTTTCCGCTGGTTCGTCCGCAGGGAAGGCATCCCCGAGAAGATACTCGACCCGCTGCTGTACACCCTTCTGATCTGTACGATAGTGGGCGCCCGTCTCGGGCACTGCTGCTTCTATCAGCCGGATTATTACTTCGGCTCGTGGCAGGGCTTCTGGGAGATCTTCATGCCGTGGAAGGGCGGGCTTGCAAGCCATGGCGGCGCAATCGCGCTCCTGCTCGGAATGTGGTGGTTCTCGTCCAAATACGGTAAGAAGTACGACTTCGACTTCCTCTGGATAATGGACAGGCTGTGCATCACGGTGGCCTTCGCCGGCTGCCTGATACGCTGCGGCAACCTCTTCAATTCCGAGATATACGGCGACGTGACGAACCTTCCCTGGGGCTTCATCTATGAACTCCGCGGAGAGACCGAACCCAAGCATCCCACCCATATCTACGAGGCCCTGAGCTACCTGATCCTGGGATTCATCCTGGTCTGGGTATATGCAAAGAAGTTGGACAAGGTACACCGGGGGTTCTTCTTCGGGGCGTTCCTGGTCGGATGCTTCGGGATGAGGTTCCTCATCGAGTTCATCAAGGAGCCGCAGGTCGGATTCGAGGAGGGCATGGCCCTGAACATGGGACAGCTCCTCTCTATACCGTTCATACTTGCGGGTGTGGCCCTGCTGGTCTTCTCGTTCGTAAGGAAGGTTCCCGCGGCCGCGGTGCATCTGGAGCCGGTCAGAAAGCCCAAGGAGGAAACCCATTACGCCAAGCCGCTGAACAGGTAGACTTACAGATGAAGAAGAGCATACTTATACTATTGACGCTGGTGCTCGTCACGCGCGCGCATGCCCAGGAGGCGGTCCCGGCCGCGCCGGAGCAGCCGCAGGCGGCTCCCACCGTACTGACCCTTGAGCAGGCGCTTCAGATAGCCCTCGGCGAGAACGTTTCCGTCAAGGTCGCGGACAAGGAGATTGAGCGCGCAGGCTATGCCCGCAAAGGCTCCTACGCCGCCCTGTTCCCGCAGGTGGACGGAAGCGGCTCCTACCAGCGGACCATCAAGAAGCAGGTCATGTACATGGACGGGGACGGTTTCGACTTCTCCTCCATGATAGGGGAAGCCCTGGGGACATACCTGGCTCCCCTGTACGCCCAGCACCCAAGCCTGACGCCTCCCTCTCCCGCATCCTCTGCGACAGACGACAGTTCAGGCGGCAACGACGGTTTCCAGGTAGGCCGCTGGAACACCTGGTCCGCCGGAGTTTCGGCGAACATGCCCCTCGTGAACGCTCAGCTCTGGAAGAGCCTCTACATCTCCGACCAGGACGTGGAACTGGCGGTGGAGAAGGCCCGTTCCTCCCGCCTCGAGACCGTCACGCAGGTCAAGCAGGCATGGTTCGGAACCCTCCTCGCGAAGCAGGCCTTCGAAGTTTACAAGAGCGTCTATGAGAACGCCCTGGAGAACCTCGACCAGATAGAGAAGCGCTACCGTTCGCAGAGGGCCTCGGAGCTGGACCTCACCCGCGCAAAGACCACCCTCGCGAACGCCATCCCTAACGTCTATGACGCCGAGAACGCCGTCATGATAGCTCTGTGGCAGCTGAAGGCGGTGATGGGCATGAACCTGGACGAGAACATCGATGTCGCCGGGTCCCTGGAGGACTACGCCGAACACATGTTCTACGACCTGAACGAGAGCGCTGCCGCCGACCTGGGCAACAACTCCACCCTGCGCCAGCTGGCCATCCAGGCCGAGCAGCTGGCCGCCTCGGTGAAGCTCCAGCAGTACGCCTCGCTGCCCAGCCTGGCCCTCGGATTCACCTACAGCATCAACGCCATGGCTAACGACTTCAAGTTCAGCGAATACCAGTGGTCGCCATACTCCTTCGTGGGCCTGAGCCTGTCCATCCCCATCTTCGCGGGAGGCAAGCGCTCCCAGGCCGTGAAGCAGGCGAAGGTCCAGGCTGCTGAACTCGACCTGCAGAGGGAGAATACCGAGCGCCAGCTCAAGATAGCCATAAGGCAGTACCTGAACACTATGGACACCTCGATGAAGAGTTATGCCTCCGCCCGCAGCGCCGTCGAATCCGCAGAGAAGGCCTACGCCATCGCGTCCAAGTCCTACAGCGTGGGCCGCAGTACCCTGACCGACCTGAACGACGCGCAGCTGGCGCTGACCCAGGCCCGGCTGAGCGTGTGCCAGGCAATTTATAACTTCGTGGTTGCCAAGGCCAACCTGGAAGGCGCGCTCGGCGCCGACTTCATCGACGAAAACGGCGAAGTCCGGCTTAACAAGACTTATTGAGAATATGAAGAGATACTATATACCCGCAGCCGCGGTCCTTCTGCTGACGCTCGCTTCCTGTGGCTCCAACGCCGGGAAAGTCAACGCCGCCGCGACCCCTGAAATGGCCGCAGCCACCGTGCTGCAGCTCGTCGAAGTGCAGACGGCAGTCAGGGAAAGCGTGCCCTACACCATGGTCTATTCCAGCACGGTCCAGGCCAACATCGTGAACAACATAGCCCCCCAGACGGCGGGACGCATCATCCGCATCAACGTGGAGATAGGCGATTTCGTGAATGCCGGGCAGATACTTGCCGAGATGGACAGGGCCAACCTCGTCCAGGCGGAGCTGCGCCTGAAGAACGCCAAGGCCGAGCTCGACAGGGTGAAGAGCCTGCTCGACGAGGGCGGCATCAGCCAGTCCGACTACGACCAGCTGGAGCTCAATTACAAAGTCTCCAAGAGCAGTTACGACAACCTTCGTGACAACACCATACTCCGCTCGCCCGTGACCGGGGTCGTGACCGCCCGCAATTACGACAAGGGGGACATGTATTCGATGAGCGCGCCGCTGTTCACCATCCAGCAGATCGTGCCGGTGAAGCTGCTCGTCCCCATTTCCGAGAGCGACTACACCCGCGTCAATAAGGGAGACAGGGTCACGGTCCAGGCCGACGCCCTCCCCGGACGCAGCTATGAAGGAAAGATAGTCCGCATCCATCCCACGATGGACGCCGCCACCCATACCTTCAACGTCGAGGTCCAGGTGAAAAACGAGAAGAAGGAGCTCCGCCCCGGCATGTTCGCGCGCGCCACCGTGGACTTCGGTTCAGCCAGTTCCATCACCGTCCCCGACCAGGCAGTCGTGAAGATGCAGGGAGCCGGCACCCGCTCCGTCTACGTGATGGCCGCCGACAGCACCGTCATCGCCCGAGTGGTGAGCCTGGGGCGGCATTTCGACTCCAAGTATGAGATACTCGAAGGCATCAGCGAGGGTGAGCAGGTAGTGGTGAAGGGTGCGTCAACCCTCAAGTCAGGCGAAAAAGTGCGGCTGCAATGAGCATCTACCGAAGTGCAGTCAACCATCCCGTAACCACGGCGCTGGTCTTCGTAGCGTTCGTGGTTCTGGGTGTGTATTCGCTGATACGGACAAGCATCGCCCAGTTCCCGGAATTCGACGCCAACACCATCATGGTGATGTCCTCCTATCAGGGAGCGAACGCCCAGGACATCGAAAACAACCTTACGAAGGTGCTCGAGAACTCCCTGAACGGGGTTGAGAACCTGAAGAAGCTGACCTCCTCGTCCAAGGAGAACGTCTCCCTGCTGACCCTCCAGTTCGAATACGGAGTCGATATCGAGGAGGCGACCAACAATGTCCGGGACAAGCTGGACATGGTCAACTCGGTGCTTCCGGACGGAGCCTCGAAGCCGGTCATCTTCAAGTTCAGCGCGGACGACATGCCCATCATGTTCCTTTCCGCGACCGCCGGCGAGAGCCTCCCCGGGCTGGACAAGATACTCGACGACAAGCTCGCGACTCCGCTCGCCAGGGTGAACGGCGTCGGTACCGTGTCGATCTCCGGCGCCCCGACCCGCGAGATACAGGTCTACTGCGATCCCAATAAACTCCAGGCTTACGGCCTGAGCGTCAGTGCGATAGCCAGCATAATAGCCTCAGAGAACCGCAACCTCCCTTCCGGGAACATCGACATCGGTTCCGAGACCTACACCCTGCGTGTGCAGAAGGAGTTCACCGATCCTTCCCAGCTGCTGGATGTGGTGGTCGGGACCTCCGGGGAGAGGACGGTTTACCTAAGGGACGTGGCCACCGTACGCGACGGCGGCGAGGAGCGTGAGCAGGAATCCTACACCAACGGCGAGCGCGCCGCCAGGATAATCATCCAGAAGCAGTCCGGCGCCAACACCGTGAACGTGGTCAGGGCCGTCAAGAAGAAACTCGTCGAGATCCGCAGGACCTTGCCTCAGGACATTGACGTGACCATCATCGTGGACGGTTCCAGGGAGATCATCAACACCATCAAGACCCTCCTCGAGACCATCCTCATCACCTTCGCCGTGGTCATGCTGGTGGTGTTCCTGTTCCTCGGGAACTTCACCTCCACCATCATAATCATACTGTCCATCCCGATAGCCCTGCTGGCTTCGCTGATGTACCTTTACGCGACCGGCAGTACGCTGAACATCGTCTCGATGTCGGCCCTTGCCATTGCCATAGGAATGGTCGTGGACGACGCCATCGTCGTGCTGGAAAACGTGAGCACGCACCTCTCCCGTGGCGAGAAACCAAAGGAAGCGGCAGTGCACGGGACCGCCGAGGTGGGTATCTCGGTCATCGCCTCGACTCTGACGATGCTCTGCGTGTTCCTGCCCCTCACCATGCTCAAGGGCTTCGCCGGCATCATGTTCAAGCAGCTCGGATGGATAGTGTCCATAATCATGACAGTGTCCACGACGGCCGCCCTCACGCTCGTGCCGATGCTCTGCTCCCGCTGGCTCCGTCCCGGGAAGGCGCACAGCAAGGTGTACAAGGCCCTGTTCGAGCCTTTCAACCGTTTCATCGATGCCCTCAGCCGCGGCTATTCCCACGTGATACGCTGGTGCACCGGTCACCGCACGCTGATAGTCCTGGCCTTCATCGCGGCCTTTGTCGCGAGCGTTGTGTTCCTTGCCCCGGGCGTGAAGACCGAGTTCTTCCCCCACGCCGACACCGACCGCATCTCCATCAATATAGAGCTCCCGATGGGCACGGCGCAGAACGTCACCCGCGACTTCAACGAGCGCCTCACTGCCGAGATACGCCAGGCCGTCCCCGAGATCCATGTGCTGAACTCCACCTTCGGGCAGGCCGACTCCGACAATATCTTCGCCAACATGAGCAGCAACGGCACGCATGTCATTTCGATGAACATCAACATCGGGACGGCAAGCACCCGCGAACGCAGTTCGGCCGAGATAGCGGATGTGGTCCGCGGAATAGTTGCGCGCTACCCTGAGATCCACCGCGCCATCGTCTCCGAGGGCGGCGGCGGAATGGGAGGGGCCTCGACCGTGGACCTCGAGATCTACGGCTACTCCTTCGAGGAGACCGACCGCGTCGCGAAGGAACTGCAGCAGAAGATGCTCGCGTCCCCCTGCTTCACGCAGGTGACCCTCAGCCGCGATGAGTACACCCCCGAATTCCAGATGGACTTCGACCGTACGAAACTTGCCCTCAACGGGCTCAACAGCGCCACCGCCGGGGCTGCATTCAGCTCGGCGATGAGCGGGACGCTGGCCTCCTACTATCGTGAGGAAGGGGAGGAATACAACATCCGCGTGAGGTACGCCCCCGAGTTCCGCACCAGCGTCGAGGACATGGAGAACATCATCGTGATGAACCCTGCGGGCAGGGCCGTCAGGATGAAGGAACTCGGCAGCGTGGTCGAGACGCGTGTCCCTCCGACCATCGAACGTAAGGACCGCGAGAGGCTCATCACCGTCCGCGGCATCGTCGCGCGAGGCAAGGCCCTTTCTGAGGCCGTGGGCGACACCCAGGCCATACTCGACGCAACCCCCATGCCGTCTGGCATCACCCCTGTCATCTCCGGAGACTACGAGGACCAGCAGGAGATGTTCGCCGACATGCTCGTGCTGATCATACTCATCATTATCCTGGTCTACATGGTCATGGCCTCGCAGTTCGAGTCCTTCATGTCGCCGTTCGTGATCATGTTCAGCGTGCCTTTCGCCGCGGTGGGCGTCCTGATCGGACTGGCCGCATCCGGTACGGCGCTGGGAATGATGGGAATGGTGGGAGTTATAATCCTGCTCGGTATCGTTGTGAAGAACGGTATCGTGCTGATAGACTACACCATACTCCTGCGTGAAAGGGGAGCGAGCGTGCGTGACGCTTCCGTGACCGCAGCCCGCAGCCGCCTGCGTCCCATCCTGATGACCACTCTTACCACCGTGCTCGGAATGCTGCCGATGGCGGTCGGCCGGGGCGAAGGTGCCGAACTCTGGCGTTCGCTCGGAATGGTGGTCTGCTGGGGTCTTTCCATCTCGACCCTCGTAACCCTGGTGCTCATCCCGACCCTGTACTGCTCCTTCTCGGGCATGCAGGCGAAGGCGGCGCTCAAAAAGAAAAGGAATACCCGATGAAAGCAGTGTTCATAGCCTATAACCAGGCCTACAACGAAGAGATAGCCGATCTTCTGGACAAGCACCGCCAGAAAGGTTTCACCCGCTGGACGGACATCCAGGGGAAGGGAAGCGTCAGCGGCATCCCCCGGATGGGCAGCCATGCATGGCCGGAGCAGAACCATGCCATCCTGACCGTCACGGAAGACGAGAAGGTGCAGCCCCTGCTGGATGACCTGAAGGCCGCCGACGAGGCTTCCCCCGACCTGGGCCTCAGGGCGTTTGTTTGGAATGTTGAATTATTTTACTAATTTTGCCGAATATGGAAAAAGTTGTAACTAACGAAAATATAGCGGAGATACTCGCTTCCCCGCTACCCGTCGTAATTGATTTCTGGGCTAGCTGGTGCGGCCCCTGCAGGGCCCTCGCTCCCACCGTCGACGACATCGCCGAAGAGTTCGAAGGGAGAGCAGTCATCGCTAAATGCAACGTTGACGACTGCGACAGCATCTCTATGACGTATGGTATCAGAAACATTCCTACTCTCCTCTTTTTCAAGGGCGGCCAGGTGGTCGACCGGACTGTGGGAGTCGTTTCGAAAGCTGAAATCGCAACAAGAATCAACAACCTTTTATAAAAAATGAAAAAGCTCTTTACAGTGCTCGCAGCTTTGGTTATCGCTGCCAGCGCACATGCTCAGTTCGGTATCATCGCCGGCGTAACTTCTCCCAGCCAGGACCTGAAGGCCGCGTATGAGAATTACAGCATCATCGACCAGTACCACATCGGTGCCACGGTGAAGATTCCTCTCTTCCTCGGTCTGGCCATCCAGCCTTCCATCGTTTACAGCGCCCAGGGCACTCCCATCAAGGATATCGCAGCCGGCAGCGGCTCCAGCTCCGGAGAAGGCGGTGGTGAATCCACCGGAGAAGGCGGCGGTGAAGAAAGCGGCGATTTCTCGATAGCAAAGACCGGGTACCTGCAGGTTCCCGTCCAGCTCCAGTGGGGCCTCACGATAGGGGGAATAGCCCGCGTCTATGCTTTCGCCGAGCCTTACGTAGGCTACATGGTTGACGAGAAGACCTTCAACTTCGACGAGGAGACTCCCGAAGAGAAGGATTGGGACTTCAATAACAAGCTCAACTACGGCGTAGGCGCCGGCCTCGGTGTCGAGGTTCTGAAGCACATCCAGCTCAGCGCCCGCTATGTCTGGAACATGGGCAACCTGCTCGACGAGAACGGACAGGTCACCGTCAACGGCAAGGAAGCCACCGAGACCGTGAAGAATGGCCTTAAGGCTGGTTCTAACGACGGAATCAGGGTCTCCCTCGCTTTCCTCTTCTAAGGGATGACAAGGAAAAGGGCGGTGATCTTTTGCTCCGCCAGTTTCAAAATAGACCCAAAATACAATCAAGCTGCACGGGAAGTTGTCCGTGCGGCTTGTTTGTATGGATATGATATCGTTTCCGGGGGTACGGTCAAGGGAACCATGGCGGTGGTGAGCGAGACCGCAGCCGCCTGCGGGTCCCGGAATATAGGGGTCCTGCCCCGCTTCATGGAGAAGTGCGCCCACCCTGCCCTGACGGAGGTGGCTTTTACTGACAGCATGTCCTCCCGGAAGGAGATGATGCGCCTCGGGGCGGACATCGCGATAGCCCTTCCTGGAGGCATTGGGACGCTGGACGAACTTATCGAGACCATAGTCCTCGTGAAGCTGGGACGCATCGGTACTACGGTGGTAGCCTATGATGTGGACGGTTTCTGGAAGCCTCTGGAGGCACTCCTGGACCACTTCGTAGCCGCCGGCATGCTTGAACCCTGCGACAGGCAGATACTCAAGGTAGTTGATTCGATTGATTCATTGAAGGAACTTTTATAATGGACAGGACAGCACTGCTGCGGCATCTCGGAGAAGACTGGCCCGGGACGGAGGAAGCGATAGCCTCCGCCCTCAGCACCGACATCCCCCTTCTGGAGCGGATGAACGGCGCCATACTCTCCCACTCCGGGAAGCAGCTGAGGCCCATCCTGTGCCTGCTCTCGGCCAGGGCATGTTCCGGCGGCAGGACCACTCCCGCGAGCATCGAGTATGCCGCTGCGTCCGAACTCCTGCACAACGCAACCCTCATCCATGACGACGTGGCCGACAACAGCGACACCCGTCGCGGTTTTCCCACGGCACTCTCCCTGCTCGGGGCATCTTCCGCGGTGCTCCTGGGGGATTTCTGGCTGGCAAGGGCCGTGCGCATGCTGGTCCGGAGCGGGTGCAGGGAAGATGTCCAGACGCTTTTTACCAAGACCCTGAGCGATCTTGCTGAAGGGGAGATGCTGCAGCTCGAGAAGGCGGAACTCGCCGACACCACCGAAGACGATTATTTCCGCATAATCTATTTCAAGACTGCATCCCTTTTCGAGGCCGCCTGCGTGGCAGGTGCTATGTCCGTGGGAGCAGGGACTGAGGAGCAGGAATCCGTCAGGGAGTATGCCGTGAGCCTCGGAATAGCGTTCCAGATCAAGGACGACATCCTGGATTACACCGGGAAGGAAGAGCTGGGGAAGCCCCTGGGAGCCGACCTGAGGGAGCAGAAGATAACCCTCCCCCTGCTCGGAGCCCTTCGCGGCAGCGCCGAGGAAGAGAAGATGCGCCGCAAGATACTTCTCCTCCCTTCCAAGCCGGAACTAGCCGAAGAAATAAGGGAATTCGTCCTTTCTTCCGGAGGGGTGGAATATGCCTCCCGCTGCCTGGATTCCTACGTCGAGAAGGCCGTTGCCGCCCTCAGGGGACTGCCTCCTTCCGCCGACAGGGATTACCTCGAACAGATCGCCCGTTACAATTCTTCCCGTACGCTATGAGATTCGCCGACATAAAGGGAGCGGACGCCCTGGTGAAGGGGCTTGTCCGTATGGTTGACACCGGAAAGGTTCCGCACGCTCTGATGTTCCACTCGGACGACGGAGGCGGCGCACTCCCCTTCGCGATGGCATTCCTTCAGTACCTGATGTGCCGGGACCGCAGGGACGGGGATTCATGCGGGGCGTGCCCGTCCTGCAACAAGGTGTCGAAGCTCATCCATCCCGACATCCATTTCCTGTATCCGGTCACCGGCGGCACTTCGATCGCGGATTACGCGGCGCAGTGGCGCGAGCTGGTACTCTCCGAGCCCCTTTTCACCCGCTCCCGCGTCGAGGAAGCCTTCGGCATGGAGGGGAAGTCGCCCCTGATCGCGGTACCGCAGGTGAAAGAACTCCTCGGGAAACTCTCTCTGAGCGCCCTTGAAGGAGGCTACCGCTGCGTTGTCATATACCTCCCGGAGCTCATGAACGCAGACGCAGGCAACCGCCTGCTGAAGCTGATCGAGGAACCTCCCGTACAGACGCAGTTCGTGCTCGTCACCCACGCTCCCGAGAAGGTCCTCGCCACTATCCGTTCCCGTTGCCAGACCCTGAGGCTGCTCCCGCTGCAGTTCGAAGCGGCTTCGGCTGCAGGCCCGTCGGAATCGGATGCGGTTTTCCGGGAGTTGCTGGATTCCCTGATGGAGGCGCTTCTGGGCAGGGACCTTGGAGCCGCGCTGGCGACGGGGGAGAGAATCTCGGCGCTTCCCTCGCGCGAAAGACAGAAAGGTTTTTGTATATTTGCATCGGAGAGGGTGCGCGAGCTGTTCCTCCTTCAGCAGAAGATGGATGCCCTCGTGCGCACCCCCGACCCGGAGCGGGAGAAGGCCCGTCTCTGGGCCGAAAGGCTGAAAAAGACCTTCCCCCGCAAGGGGCTTGAGGCCTTCAGCCGCGCAAGGAACCTGATTGAACGCAACGTGGCCGCGAAGATCGTCTTCACCGACCTGGTCGACCGGCTCTTCGTCGCAGTGTAGTTAATGTAATGGATAACGCTGAAAACATCATATACGATTGCAGCCGCGGTTGCGCCCTTTCCCGTGACGCCCAGTCCGGGGAGATGAACTGCGCCTACCGCGAAGGCTGCTGCAAGCTCGGTGAGCACGACTGGCTGAAAGGAGTCGCCGACGGTACCTTCAAGGACCTTTTCGAAGTCCGCTTCAAGAACACCCGCAAGGCTTTCTTCCGTGACGGTTCCGGCCAGAGCGTAAAGGTCGGGGACATGGTGGTGGTGGAAGCGACCAACGGCCATGACCTCGGGATAGTCACCCTCGCCGGGCCCCTTGCGGCCCGCCAGATGAAGTGCCGGGGGCTGGATCCGGAAAGCGCCGAATTGAAGAAGATCTACCGCCGTGCCCGTCCCGCCGACGTTGAGAAGTGGCTCGAGGCGGTTGCACGCGAGCAGGAGACCATGATCAAGGCGCGCCGCATCGCCGCCGAGATGGGACTCGAGATGAAGATAGGCGACGTGGAATTCCAGGGGGACGGCACCAAGGCGATTTTCTATTACATCGCCGACGGCCGCGTGGACTTCCGCCAGCTCATCAAGGTTTTCGCCGAGGAGTTCCGCATCCGCATAGAGATGAAGCAGATAGGTGCCCGCCAGGAAGCCGGGCTCATCGGAGGCCTGGGCATCTGCGGACGCGAGCTCTGCTGTGCCAACCACATCACCAATTTCCTGAGTATCACCACCGCCGCCGCGCGCTGCCAGGACCTCTCCCTGAATCCGCAGAAGCTCGCAGGACAGTGCGGGAAGCTCAAGTGCTGCCTCAATTACGAGGTCGCCACGTACATGGACGCGCAGTCGCGCATCCCGAAGGTCAGCGAGCCGCTCGAATTCGAAGACGGGCAGGCATGGCTCCGCAAGACCGACATCCTCAAGGAGATAATGTATTTCTCCTACGACAAGACCTCAGACGCCGAGCTATTTGCTCTGGACGCCGCCGAGGTGAGGGAGATCATCAAGATGAACCGCAACGGGATCAGGCCCGAGTCCCTCAAGAGCGAACCGGAGCCCGTAGCGCCTGAATTCGTGTCCGCAGTCGGCGACGACAGCATCTCCCGTTTCGATTCTCCCAAGCGCAGGAAGTCACGTGGCCGCAACCGGCGCAACCGCGGCCGCGAGCATAACGAGGAGTGATGGAACGCAGTCGTCTTACCGCTGCATTCTGCCCTCTGCTGGCCCTGCTGCTGCTTGCCGCGTGCTCACGCCCTGACTGCATCGAGACATTCGTCAAGGCCTCGGACGCTCCGGCGGGGGTTTACCGCTTCGAAGCCGATTTCACCGACACCCTGGCTACCTGGGACCTCTCCCTTTACACCCGCATCGACGGTCCCGCGCGCAGACTCCGGGACGTTCACGCTCTGCCTCTGAAGGTGGAATGGACCGCCCCTTCCGGGGAACGTTTTTCCGAGATGGTGGAGATTCCGCTGACCCGCCCCGCGGGTTCGAGGTTCTGCCTCGAGTCGCAGGTCCCTTACCGCACGGGCGTCGTGCCCGTGGAGGCGGGAGTATGGACGATCGACCTTATCCCTCAGGCGCCGCCTGACGGCTTCCGGGGCATGGGGCTTATTACCGAAAGACGCGATGGGACACGATAAACTGCGTAAATTCGCCGAGAACGAAGGGTTCGCATGCCTGCTTCAGCCCCAGACCCGGCCGCTTCTTGCGGAGGGTTACGACCGTCTTCTGGACCACCCGGTGAAGGGGCGCTGGGCGGACTTCTTTGCCGGGCTGGAGGTTGCCGGAGCGCAGTTTGCCGCGGCACCGGCGGCATCACCCGCTCCCCGGCAGGAGCCGCTACCGCCCCTTTCAGCTCCCGCGCCGGCGGCATCGCCCTTGCAGGACACTCCGCCCCTTGTCCTGGAACTCGGCTGCGGGAAAGGCGAATATACCGTTGCCCTCGCCGAGATGTACCCGGACAGGAGGTTCATCGGGGTGGACATCAAGGGAGCACGCCTCTGGAAGGGGGCGAAATACGCTACCCTTCACCATCTTCCCAACGTCGCCTTCCTTCGTGCCCGCATCGAATTCATTACTGCATTTTTCGCTCCCGGCGAAGTCTCTGAAATATGGCTCACCTTCTCCGACCCGCAGATACGAAAGGAGAACTCCCGCCTCACCTCGCCGCTCTTCCTTGAGAGATACCGCAACTTCCTTGCGCCGGGCGGATTGGTGCATCTGAAGACGGATTCACGCTTCCTGTTCGAATACACCCTCGCGCTCTGCCGCGAGAACGGCCTGGAAGTCGTCTCCGCCACGACCGACTTGTACGGGGGTGTTTCCGCCTCCATTCAACATTCGCCTTCCCAAGCATCGGGCGAAGTTTTCGAAGGTGCCGAGCCGGCCCCTGAAGTACGCCGGGTGCAGACCTTTTACGAGAGCATCTTCAGGGAGCAGGGCTACAGGATCAATTACCTCTGCTTCCGCCTTGACCACGACGGTCCCGTTGTCAGTCCATCCGCTTTTGACGCCGACTACTGGCGTTCCGTCGAGGGACCCCGCCAGCTCTTCGGACGTGACACCGCCGAAACCCGTCGACAGAAACTTAAAGAGAGCGCCGGACAATAGCCCTAACTTGACATAATCACTTGTACTAACAACCGCAACTATTCATCGATGAAACGCCTTTCAACGACATTTTCCTTTCATTCCGTGACCCTTCTTTTCCGCGACGGATCCCTCTTTTCCGGCAGGATGCTCCGTCTTCTCATTCTTCCTTTCCTTCTGCTGACCCCTTCATGCAAGGGTCCCGTCCGGCCGAGCTGGACTGAGGAAGAGTCAATGCTCGTCTGGAGCGCGGAGGAGACGATGCACGTACTTACAGTTGAGGATTCCCTCGAGCTGAAAGTGTTGAGGGCGGAGTCGTCTCCTTTGAACGCTGCGGACCTTCAGTCCCCGACCTATCAGCGCCTGGCCGCAATGATGCTTGCTACGGTCACTTCCCCCGAGCAGGACGGAGTCGGAATAGCGGCGCCGCAGGTCGGCATATCCCGAAGGGTGGTAGCGGTCCAGCGCTTCGATAAGGAGGGTGAGCCGTTTGAAGTTTATCCCAATATCATTATTGCGGCTGTCCGGGGCGAGAAGGTTCCCGGTCCTGAAGGCTGCCTTTCTGTCCCCGGTCTTCGCGGGATGGTCCCCCGCTGGAGGGATATCGACATAAGCTATTCCGTGCTTCGGAACGGTGCCCTTCGCGATACGCTTGAACGGGTCCAGGGCTTCACCGCCGTAATCTTCCAGCACGAAACAGACCACCTCGAAGGTATACTCTACACAGACTGCGCCGACTCCGTCGGTCCCCGGTGAGCAAAACGGTCCTTCCCTTCCCCTCGAACCCAACTTTCATCGGGGCGCGGGGGATGGCTCTGACGCCCTTCTACCCATACCATCGCGCCCCGATCTACACTTTTCCTGCAGACCGGGGCGCTCCACCTGCCACTAAGGGTCCTAGAAGACCGGTACTGCGCCCCGATGAATTTCATGTTATAGGTCACCGCCGCCAGAATCCCTGCGAGGCCCCTGCACCCTCCCGGGAGGAGCCTCTGTCGCAGAGATGCTTCCCGAGTCTCCGTCCCGAGTCGGGTCCCCTTTTCCTGCCTCCCCTGTCCGGGGCTTCCTCCGTCAGCGAAAGACTAGGCGGAACCTCCCGGCCGGAGTCGGGAGCGAATTTATCTGAAGGAAAAATGCTATCTTTGCAGCCGTTATGCCGAAGGCGAAGAGTAAGATTCAGGTGACCAATCGCCGTGCAAGTTTCGATTACGAGTTTCTCGAGACTTACACCGCCGGGATATGCCTGGTCGGGACGGAGATCAAGTCCATCCGTGCCGGACGTGTTTCCCTTCAGGACGCCTATTGCTATTTCGTCGCGGGCGAACTCTATGTCAGGGGCATGAACGTGGCCCTGTACACCAGCGGTTCATGGGGCCAGCACGAGCCCGCCAGGGATCGCAAGCTACTTCTGAGCAAGCGCGAACTCCGTCACCTCGCCCAGGCGGTGAAGACCAAGGGCCTCACCATAGTGGCAGTCCGTCTCTTCGTCGCCGAGAACGGCTATGCGAAACTCGTGATCGCCCTTGCCAGGGGAAAGAAGGAATACGACAAGCGCCAGTCCATCAAGGAGAAGGACATCAAGCGCGAAATGGACAGGGAGTAGCAGCCTATGCGTACCGTCCCTGCAGAATTGCCCAAGCCCGGGAAGGTGGATCCTTCCTCCCTGGCGTCGATGTACTCCAAAGGCGAAATCGACCTTGTCTGCGTGCTCGGTCCGACTGCTTCGGGCAAGACCCGGTATGCCGTAGCCCTTGCGAAGGAGTTGTCCGGATGTCCCGGGATCAAAGGGGCCGAGATACTTTCCGCCGATTCCCGCCAGGTCTATCGCGGCATGGACATAGGCACGGGCAAGGACCTCGCCGAATACGGGGACATCCCCTGCCACCTGATCGACCTCGTTCCGGCCGGGGACCATTACAACGTCTGGCAGTTCCAGCGGGACTTCTCGGCGGCCTACGCTGACATCCGCTCCCGCGGCGCGATTCCCATTCTCTGCGGCGGCACCGGGCTGTACATCACCGCCGTGACGACGGGTTACGATTTTGCCGCGCGTAAGCCGCTATCCGAGAAAGGCGAGGCGTTCGCGTCAGCTCCCGGCGGCGCCGCTCTTCCGGAAGGGTCCCTGCCCGGCAGCACGTTTTACATAGGTACCCTCGTCACGCGGGAGGAGCGCAATGCACGCATCGACGTGCGACTGAGGCAACGCCTCGACCATGAGGGTCTTGTCGAAGAGATCGAGCGGCTGCTCTCTGAGGGGGTCCCGGCCGAAAGGCTCATCTCCTACGGACTCGAGTACAAATTCGTCACTCAGTATGTGCTCGGTCAGATCGGTCGCGAGGAGATGTTCACCCTCCTGTCAACTGCGATCCACCAGTTCGCCAAACGCCAGATGACCTGGTTCCGCGGCATGGAGCGTTCCGGAATATCCATCCATTGGGTGGAAATTTGAGCAAGAATACTCAGAAATTCTTATCTTTGCAGCCTGTTTAACATACACGTGGAGAGATTTGCCTGCTTGCAACCACGTCTAAAAAATGCTAAAATGAACTACTTATTCACTTCGGAATCAGTTTCCGAGGGCCATCCCGACAAGGTGGCCGACCAGATTTCAGATGCCATTCTCGACGAGTTCCTGCGCCAGGACGCGGACGCCCATGTGGCGTGCGAGACCTTCTGCACCTCGGGGCTCGTCATAGTCGGCGGCGAGGTTGCCTCCGACAAGGCCTACGTCGATATCGACAGGACCGTGCGACGCGTGATCAAGCGCATTGGTTATGACAAGGCGGAGTACGGGTTCGACGCTTCTTCCTGCGGGGTTATCTCGACCATCCATGAACAGAGCGCGGACATCCACCGCGGCGTCGTGCGTGCCTCCGAAGAGGAGCAGGGCGCCGGAGACCAGGGCATGATGTTCGGCTATGCCTGCCGTGACACCGAGGACTACATGCCCTTCGCCCTGTCGCTGTCGCACAAGCTCCTGCAGACCCTCGCCGAAATCCGCCGCGAGCAGCCTTCCCCGATGCCCTACCTGCGTCCTGATGCGAAAGCCCAGTTTACGGTCGAGTTCTCGGCCAAACACAAGCCGGTCCGTGTCCATACCATCGTCCTTTCGACCCAGCACGACGAGTTCGACACGGACGAGGCCATGCACTCCCGCATCGAAAAGGACGTGCGCGAGATCGTGCTGCCGCGTCTCATAGCGTCCCTGCCCCCGGAAACGGCCTCCCTCTTCGACGGAAAGGCCCTGCTGCACGTGAATCCGACCGGCAAGTTTGTAATCGGCGGCCCTGCCGGGGACACCGGCCTGACCGGACGCAAGATCATCGTGGACACATACGGGGGCCGCGGAGCCCATGGCGGCGGCGCCTTCTCGGGCAAGGACCCTTCGAAGGTGGACCGCAGTGCCGCGTACGCCGCCCGCTGGCTCGCCAAGAACCTCGTGGCGTCAGGAGTATGTGACGAGTGCCTCGTGCAGCTGGCTTATGCGATTGGCGTGGCCGAACCAGTCAGCGTCTTCGTGGACACTTACGGCACCGCACGGCCTGCAAACGGTCTCACCGGGGAAGCGGCCGATGCCTATATCGCCTCCCGCATCTCGGAGATCTTCGACCTTCGCCCTGCGGCCATAGTGAAGCGTTTCGGCCTGAAGAACCCTATCTACGAACCCACGGCGGCCTACGGTCACATGGGCCGCAAGCCCTATGTCAAGGCAGTTCCGGTGCGGAACGCCGACGGCAGCTGGACGCAAAAGGAAGTTCAGTTCTTCGGCTGGGAGAAGCTCGACGCCTCCGACCGGCTCCGCACTGAGTTCGGCGCCTGATAGCCCCGTTGACCCGTGGCGGATAACCCGCTGCTACTTAATGGATTAGACGATATCCGTCCCCCGATTTCGGGGGACGGATATTGCGTTTGTCGTTGATTCACAGGAGTTTGCCCGCCACGGCCGACAGGGGGACTGCCTGCGGTCAGATGGAATCCGGGAGGACTTAGGGCTGGATGACCGTAAGGCCAGGGAAGGCGTCGGGGTTGGGCGCGACGGAGATGGGCTTGCCGCTGCTGACGTTGACGTCCTTCAGGACCACCTTGCAATCCGTTCCGAAGGGGAAGGGTTCCTTCGCTCCGCCCTTCCTGTTGAAAGAAGAAAATATGGAAGGCCCCTTGTACCCCGGTGAAGTGACGGCCGAGTCGTCTATGGTCAGGCCGTCGAT
>JAEEGL017175356.1_pt1 | contig 17630 bp, 15 predicted proteins | sample 9134231 | NCBI WGS metagenome assembly JAEEGL01 (sample SAMN16246548, study PRJNA631951) | gut metagenome | biome: gut microbiome; feature: rumen; material: fiber-attached | host: Bos | place: Iran: Karaj | collected 2018-10 | reverse complement strand
GGTTCGTTGAAAGCAACATTTACGATTATATCAAAAATATCTCTGCTCTGGAATTTTTCAGGATAGTGATTCATAAGTTCATCTATCTTAATTCCAGCCTTTGCCACCTGGTCTACAATAATCTGTTTGCGTTCAGCCTGATTCCATTGTGTTAGGAAATCATCAAGGCTTGAATAAAGTGTATTTAATTTTTCTTTTGAGAACTCAATGTATGAAACAGTCATAGGCTTTCCGCCTTTATCAAGCACCATTTTTGTTTCACTGTCTATATAGATTTCATGTCCGTCACCGGTAATAATTGGTTTTGGTTCCGGCTTGGGAGACTTCTTTCTTTTAGGTTTATTTTTATTTCCAGGTCCTATAGGCGGAAGAGGATCTCCATCAAACCCAGGCTCAAAGAAGTGCTCCGTAGCGTTTCTAAAATCCAAAATATCAAAGTAGTATTTCTTTTCTTCTACAATTCTGGTGCCGCGTCCAATAATTTGCTTAAATTCAGTCAGAGTGTTAATGTTTCTATACAAAACAATAAGCCCTACTGCTTTAGTATCAACACCGGTAGAAAGAAGCTGGCTTGTTGTAACAACAGTAGGAGTTGGTACATTTTTCGAAATAAAATCGCCAATGTGTTTTTTACCCTCGGTGTCCCTGGCTGTAATTCGCATTATATATTTATTCTGATTTTCTGCCTGACGAGCTTCGTTATAATGTATAAGAGCCGAACGCATCTGAGCTGCATCAATTTCTTCATCACAGAAAACTATTGTTTTTGTCATTGGACCGATTTTTTCAAGAAAGTCAGTTATGCGTTTGGCAGCAAGATAATAATGTTTTTTGATACCAAGCTTTAATGCAAGGTCTTTCTTTTCTATTGTCTGACCCGCCTGCAATTTTCCACCAGACTGGGCGGCATCTTCTTCGCTAATATCCATACCGCCATCAACATTTATATGAACTTTTGTTACACGGTAAGGAGCAAGAAATCCGTCTTCAATTCCCTGTTTAAGAGAATATGTATAAAGAGGCTCTCCAAAATAACTGATATTTGAATTATCGCTGTCGGCATCATCTCTCGGAGTTGCAGTCATACCAATCTGAACAGCACCGCTAAAGTAATCTAGAATCTGTCTCCATTCAGAATTCTTTTTTGCTGAGCCACGGTGACACTCATCAATCATAATGACATCAAAGTAATTCTTATTAAACTGTTCGTATGGCTGTGGAGCTCCAGGCGGAAGGTTATATTCAACCAATTGCTGATAAAGACTCATAAAGACTTCATAGCTTGTACTTGCAGTACGGTTTTCAATCTTAATCATCTTGTTACCGAATGGCTTAAAATCCTGATCCATAGTCTGGTCAATCAAAACATTTCGGTCAGCAAGATAAAGTATTCGTAAGTTATTGCCATTAGCACTCTGCATAAGACGATGAAGAATCTGGAACGCTGTGTAAGTTTTTCCCGTTCCTGTTGCCATAACGAACATCATTCGTTTTACGCCTTTTGCATAGGCTTCTACAACTAAGTCAATTACAGCACGCTGATAGTAACGAGGTTCTTTTCCGTTTACATCGTGGTAATAATCTTTACTGATAATTTCTATCTGTTCAGGAGTATATTTTTTTAGCTGAACGAATTTTTGCCAGAGTTCTTCCTGAGTTGGAAACTCTTCCATAAAAAATTCTTCTTCATGGCCATTTAAGAGACTTGTAAATACAAATGATTTTCCATTACTGGAAGCTGCAAAGGGAGCTTTAAAAAGATTGGAATAATTGATTGCTTGCTGAATACCGGTACACTCAAACTGGTTGGCACGTTTTGCTTCTACTACACAAAGCGGCTGATTATTTGGCGCAAACAATAAATAATCAGCAAACAAAGATTTATCACGAAAGGGTTTTCCCTCTTCATCAATCTGTATTCGACCGTCTGTGATACTATATTCATAACGCATATTAAGACCAAGCCTCCAGCCTTTTGACTTGAGAGCGTCTGTTATGAATTCCCGAGTTTCTGTTTCGTTAAAATCGTCGTCTAATGAGCAGTCCATAAATAACCTTGCCATAATCAATCAGCTTATATTTATTATACCACATTTTACATTTTTTTTGAATTTATTTTTCTTGCCATAGCCATTTCGTACATGCCGGCTATTTCTTCGCGCCAGCGTTTGACTAAGGATTTGGGGGCCAGGGGTTGGGCGTCGGTGCCCCATTTTAGGACTTCCCTTAGGACTTTGAATTCTTGGGCGGAGGAAAAGGTTATGGTTAGGGAGTCTTGGTCTTCTGATTTTATTTGCTGGTCGTTTGCCCATTTGTGGTATTTCATCCAGTCTTTGGCGTAACCGGTAAAGCGGATTTTGAAGTTTTTTATTTTGTCTTCTTTAAAGGCGCCGAGTCTTCCGCCGCCACTATAGTTGTTAAAGTCATAATTCTTGGGCAGCGTAAACTTTTCATCTGTAACGATGATGTCTGCCATAAAATTTAAGTCGTACAAAATGATGTTGTCTACATATTCGCTGTAGGCAAAAAGATATACAACGCCGTTGTCCAAAATAAGCTGGTAGGGGCAGACCGTCCGCTGAGATTTATTGGAATAAAATTTTGTGTAGCGGAATTTTATTTTGTAGTTTTTATCGAGAGCCTCATTAACGAGATCCCAGTTTTCTGTCTTGATGTTATATTCCATCTGGGGTGCAACTATTACGCGGCCGGATGACAAGAGGGAGTCGTTTTTTGCAACTTTAGGCTGCAGAAAATATATGAGCTTTGTGACCTTTTCAAAGAGGGGTGTGTGTTCAAAGTGCTGCAGAAGGCCCCTTAGGCTTGCAACAAGGGCAATGTCGTCTCCTGTTTTTTTTGAATACATTTGCTCCACTTTTTTCTTGATTGCATAGCTTCCGCCTATTTGCTTTTCTTCAAGAATATCCATGTCCTTTAGCTTTCTTACCATGCGGTAAATTGTAATTTCGGAAACATCAAAATACTTCTCAAAAAACTTTGCGTTGTATTTTATTTTAGGATCTGTGGGCGGAAGGCGGAGAATGCGGAGCATGTCATAATCGCGATCAGTGAGATCTGGGTCCAAACTCTTGTTGAGGCGCTTTTCTTCTAGTTTTGCCTTGTTTCTTTTCTTTTCTAAGTCGTCTAGTTTCTTACTCATATTCATATTCTAACATGCCTGCATAAAAAATGCTATCACTTTATGATAGATTGGATGCAAAGTTTTACAGATTCCGAATCGAGTTCGGAATGACGGGTTTTTGTGATAGATTGGATGTGAAGTTTTACAGATTCCGAATCGAGTTCGGAATGACGGGTTTTTGTGATAGATTGGATGTGAAGTTTTACAGATTCCGAATCGAGTTCGGAATGACGCCTTTTATGGTAGGCGTTGGGGTTACAGATGCCGAATCAAGTTCGGCATGACAGTTTTTTTTTGGCATGACAAATTATTTTAGTTTTAGAAGAAGCCGATTCTTTTTTCGGTGCTGCCTAGTCTTTCGCTTTTGCAGAGCTGGTCCAGTTCGTTCAAATCTGGCCTTTTGCCGGTAAGGATTTCGTCCATGGTGATTTTTCTGACTATGTTGTCTATTTGGCCGCCGCTTAAGTCATAGTTTTGTGCCACGGACAAAATCATGTCATCATTGAGCCAGTCCAATTTTGACTTCCAGATTTTTTGCTTGGCTTCTACTGTTGGGTTTTCGAATTTTATCTTGAACAAGAAGCGTCTTTCGAAGGCGGCGTCAAGATTGGTGGCAAGGTTTGTGGTGCAAATCATTATGCCTTCGAGCTTTTCCATTTCTTCCAGGATGATGTTCTGCATGGCGTTTTCCGTCTGAACCACATTTCCGCTTGCAGAATCTTTGCGCTTTGAAAGTATGGCATCCGCTTCGTTAAAAAGCAGGATGGGCATTTTTCCGTTCTTGTCGCTTTTTGCGGTTTTGCACAAGCTTCTGTAGTCGGTAAAAACTTTCTTAATGTTTTTTTCGCTTTCACCAAACCAGCAGGATTTTGCGCTGCTTATGTCCACATGGAGAATTTGCCTGCCTGTTTCTTTTGCAATCTGATAGACGCTTTCCGTTTTTCCGGTACCGGGCGCACCGTAGAGCAGGACAGCAATTCCTTGGGGGAGGCCTTTTTCTAGCAGGCGTTTCTGAATGGGGCGCAGGTTTTCTTCGTGCAGGGATGATTTTAGGCGGTTGATTTCTGCTTCGTTTTCCCTGGCATAGAAGAGGGCCTTTTGCTTTATGGACTGGGGCTGAATTATTTCCGTACCTTTTGCGGATTTTGTAAACAGTTTTGCGTTTTCGCCCAAAAGCATTTCTTTTGCCGTTGCAGAAAGTTCAACAGCAGAATCCATAAGGTTTCCCTTATTTGTAAATTCAATCAAGCCTTTTTTTAGGAGGACGTGACTTTCATTCATGAACTCATCTGCGACTTTGAATTTTTTTGAGCTATCGCCATAAGCGCTTTCTATTGTAGAAGACAATCTTGATTCGAATCCAGTAAACAAATCCGAGCAGCAGTTATAGAAAAACATTCTGTCATGAACGTCAGAAACAAGTTTTATTGTCTCGGCAAAGAAAGAATTGTGCACAAGTTTTTTTTCCATAGTCATTATTTCTGAAATCTTTTCAAAGCTCATAAGGGGACTTTCTATTAGCGCTCCCATTTTTCTAATTGTTGAAAACACAAAGTCTTCGCCTTCGTTTTTGTCTGTGATGGTGATTTTCTTGTTGCTGATAATACAATGGAGAAGATCTCTAGAAAGTTCAAAACTATTTTGCAGCCCCACTTCATTGCTATCCAGACCCATCGTATTTGTTATATAGCCTTTTTTGAGCAGGGACTCAATATCGCTTTTGTAAGATAGGACTTTCATTACTGGTACGCAAAAGAAATCTGAAAGTTCGTTAAAATTGCAAGCATGGCCATTGTTGTCAAAATAGTAGGAGATGATGCCGCAAAGCATCCATGTTGCATCGCTTGTTGTCTTAAAATAGGAGTCGAGCCTGTCCTGTGCCTTGGAGAATTCCTGAGTTCTTCTGATTCTTAGCCTAGAATCGGCAAGCTTGTTTGCAATTACGGAAATTGAGTCCAATACATTAAAGTTGATGCTGTCTTTGTTTGCCATATATACCTCCGTTAGTTTACTGAGTAATATATCATATTAGACTTTCATCCTATGATAGACTGGAGGAGAATTTTGAAAAAAAATTTCCTTGCATGACATGGAAATATAAAATAGCATTATGAGCATTATGGGTAAGAATTCTCGGGCCGTGGTTCGACAAGCTCACCAACCGCCCGAGAATGACATATATTTGTCAAAGAAGAGTGGTTTGTTGACAGAGGGCTTTTTTGTAATTATTATTGGGGCGTAGAAGGAAGGAAAAGATGGCTAATGGTAAGGAAGATTTGGACGAGAAGAAGAAGGATTTGGTAAAGCCTTTGGAAAGTGGGCGGTATTCAGAGTGGGCTAATGTTCAGGGGCGGGAAGATGCCGAAATGCTTTACGAAAAGCGTAGTGCTTGGAGCGGGGCAAGTTCTTCTAAAGAGTTTTACAGCCGTTACGATAAGGACGAAGACTAAAATGAGGATGTACAGCCACATTCCAAAATCATCCGTAAGTTTCTACGATCTTATTGAATCTATAAAAAATATGATTGACCACATATTTGTATTTATTCAAAAAAACGGAGGCTGGCTTATCATTGCGCTGATGTTGGTGTCTGTTTTTGCAACTTGTCTGAAAAAAAAAACAAGGTAAAAATGATAAACATCCAAACGAAGCGGATTGAATTATTAAAGCAAAAGACGAATGTTTTCTTAGCAGCTTTTGCAGATAGAGCCTAGCCCCGATTGGAAAGGTTGCGAAGCAAGACCGCCGCAGGCGGGCCGGAGCGCAAGCGTAGCCTTGGAAAGCGGGTAATACGAAAAACTGCGGAACGGCGTAGCCTTACGCACAGTAAGACCACAAATGCCGCTCCAGAAGAATTTTAGGATTAATCAAGTCTAGTTGGTACAAGGCAGGAAACGCAGGTGTCGTCCCATTTGTCGCCTTTGTAGACTTCCTTGATGTAAAGGATTATATTGCTGGTCGGCTTTTCAAGCTCAATTCTCTGGGTGACCACTTCATCCTTTAGGCTAATGTCGTATTCCAGTTTGTTATCAAGGTCTTTTACGCGGAAGGTTTTTACTCTGGAATTCTTTTTGTACAAGTCCCTGCGGTAAAAGTCTACGTAGCCGTTTACGATTGAAAGGCTGGAAAACGGAGTTGTCGTTTTTAACTTTATGTACTGGTTTATTCCGTAGCCTTTTGCGCCTTCTACCCAAGGCTTATGTTCGGTATCCCAAGTTGAAGAGCTTCCCTTGTCGGCAGGTGGCAGGAAAAAGGTTGCAAGGTTTTCTGCGACATATTTTGTAGTCTTTTCTTTTAGCTCGGAACTTGCCGAATATTTTGCACCAAAGTCACGGAAGGAAAAATACATGTCGTTTTCCTGCACGGTCTTTCTGAATGACCGCTCCCATTCCAGAAACGACTCGGTACTTTCATCTTCCACATATTCGAGGGAGAAAAACTGGACGTGGGAATTGTTGGCAAAGAAAGCGATTTCCTCAACATCACCTTTGTTTATGAAATGATAGAATTTGTCTTCGCCAAGAAAAAATCTGCTGTGGTCAAGTTCTTCCGTTGTTTCTGTTTCTTCGTCATGAATGCTTATTTTGTCTTTGGTGATTGTGTATGTGCGGGGAACATGCACGCCTTCGGTAAAAACGATGGTCTCCTCTTCCTGGGCAAAAAGGCTGGTAAAAGAGAAGAGAAAGGCCATTACCATCAAAAACTTTTTCATTGTTACTCCTTCACGTCTTTGCGGACGTGCAGCGCAAGGAAAAATCCGCCGCAGAATTACGGCAGATGTCAAGCTATCTTTACTGCATTGCCGCGCCAAGGCAAAGGTTGCCCCGGCAGGGAAATGCAAAAGGCTTACTTGCCCGTAAGGAGGCTTCCTACAAGGCCTGCAACCTGGGAGAGGGTGTCGCTGTCTTTTTTGGCGGCCGGTTTCTTTGCAGCAGGCTTTTTTGCGGCCGGTTTCTTTCCGGGTTTGCTGGATGATGAGCTTGAAGATGAACTTGTGCCAGAAGAAGATGTGCCACCCAAGAGGCCTGTAAGAAGTGAGCCCATGTTGCCGGCTGTAAGTCCGCCCAAGAGGGAGCCTAGTGCATTGCCGCTAACGCCGGAGTCGTTTGACTGCTTGCCCAGTACGCTAAGAAGCAAGGGTGCGGCTGCTGCAAGGATGGATGTTACAGTAGACTTTTCTACGCCGGATGCCTTTGCGATTGAAGTTGTGTTTTTTGCCTGGGATGCGCCCAACAAATGTGAAAGGATTTTTGCTCCGTCGCCAAGGTCTATCTTGCTTGCGGAGTCTCCAGCGTGGCTTGTGAGTGCCTGAAGGAATCCAGCTGCGGTTGAGGCTGTGTTTGCCTGGGTGCTTGCCCCGGACAAGAGGGTTGGAAGTGCGCTTGTTAAAACGCTCTTTACTTGGTCGGTGGAAGCGCCAGATGCTTTTCCGATGTTTTTGATGTTGGATGTGCTTAGCATAGCCGTTAAAATTGATGATGCGTCCATAATTGCTCCTGTGAATGCAATCTTTCAGATTACAATCTGAAAAATTGCAATCTGAAAGATTGAAATATGCTTTTATTATAACACGCATTTTTGATTTTTGGGAAAATAAATTTACTTTACATGTAGAAGGCAAGTGCAAATGTAAACACGAAAGCACTTCCATTCCCGGCAGGAACCGCGTCAAAAAAGCCGAGCGCGGATACAAGGTATCTGACTCGCTTCGCTCGCTCCGCGCAAATGCTTTTTTGCCACGTTTCCTGCCTCCATTCCAGTGCTTTCTTAATATTTTTTTCATTACAATTATTGGAAATTTGCACTTGCCTTTTACTGTAATTGGGGCAAGGGCCTTTCTGCCATATTTTCTTTACGTTACGCACAGAATTGATGACAGGAAAGGAAAGTTGATTTTTTGCTGGGGGATTGGTATGCTTTGGGTATGACGGTTGAACAGTTTGTTGATTTTTTGAATGCAAGAAGGGATTTTTCTTTTGAATATGGGGGCAAGCGGTATGCGCTTAGGGCTGAGTCTGACGGAAAAGGCGGGCTTAAGGTTTTCTTTGGGCAGGAATACGGCTTGATGCAGGAATTTGAGGATGTTAAGGAGCTTTTGGCTCTTGCCAAGGTAGGGAATTCTTTTTTGCGGGCTATTCTTGGGGATTTGGATTTATAACTTTGCGTTTGGGATTGGGGATAAAGATTCCCGGGGGCGTTGCGGGGGTGTCCCCCGCAGAGGGGGTAGCACGCAACGAAGTGCGGGCGCAGGGGGAGACCTCCCCCCCCTTGCCTACTAGTTTTAATTAGGCCTTGAACTTTTTGAAGACCAGGCAGCCGTTGTGGCCACCGAAGCCGAAGTTTGCGCTCATGGCAACGTCTACGTTCATGTCTATGCCCTTGTTTGGCGTGTAGTCAAGGTCGCAGCCGCCTTCTACGTCTACTTCGTCAAGGTTGATTGTTGCGGGGATGTAGCTGTCCTGAATTGCCTTTACGCAGACAAGTGCTTCGAGTGCACCGGCATTTCCAAGGCAGTGGCCTGTCATGCTTTTTGTTGAAGAGATGTGGAGCTTTTTTGCGGCCTCACCGAATGCGATGTGGAGCATTTTTGTTTCTCCAGAGTCGTTTAAGTGGGTTGAAGTTCCGTGTGCATTGTAGTAGGTTACTTCTTCCGGTTTTACTCCTGCGTCTTTCATTGCGAGTGTCATGCACTTTGCGCCTGTGATTCCGTCTGGATTGGGGGCTGTAAGGTGGTAACCGTCGCAAGATGCGCCGTAGCCTACGAGTTCAGCGTAGATTTTTGCACCGCGGGCCTTTGCGTGTTCATATTCTTCGAGCACGAGGATTGTTGCACCTTCGCCCATGATGAATCCGTCGCGCTGCTTGTCGAATGGACGGCTTGCCTTTTCCGGGCAGTCCACCCACTTGCTGCTTAAAGCCTGGAGCATTGTAAAGCCAAGGTTTGCATAGCCACACTGTGTGCTTTCTGCACCGCCTGCAAGTACGACGTCGCTTCTTCCGCAGCGGATGTTGTCCAAAGCGTTTCCGATTGCGTCTGTTCCAGATGCACATGCTGTTGCAACTGTGTGTGCGGCTCCGTGGAGGCCAAAGATGATGCTGATGTTGCCGGCACCTTCGTTGGGGATAAGCTCTGGGATTGTCATTGGAGGCATGCGCTTCTGGTCTGAGTCAAAATAAGACTTCATGCTGCTTTCCGTAACTTCGAGTCCGCCGATTCCAACGCCAAGGTAAACGGCTGTGTCTTCCAGAATGTCCTTCTTGTCTGTAAGGCTTGCGTCGTCCAATGCCTGTTTTGCGGCAGCAACTGCATATTTTGTATAGAGTGCCATTTTGCGGGCAGCCTTTCCGTCCATGTAGTCTTCTGCCTTAAAGTTCTTTACTTCTGCGGCATACTTTACCTTAAAGTTTGTGTTGTCGTAGTGCGTGATTGTAGCGATGCCGCTTTTTCCGGCCTTTATTGAATTCCATGTTTCTTCAACGGAATTTCCTACAGGTGAAACGCATCCAAGTCCTGTAACAACTACTCTTCTCATAAAAATCCTCCAAATATGTCATATCGAACACAACAAAATATCTATTAGTTTGTAAATCGATTTTTTTTGCACGAAATGTGTCATTATCGGTCTAGACCAGATAATCTACTTTGAAAGATTGCCGTATCAAGTACGGCAATGACACTTTTTTTTAAGCTTAGCATTCGGCTTATTATTCTATTTAGCAGCCCATGCCGCCGTCAACTCCTATTACCTGCCCCGTAACGTATACGCTAAGGTCGCTTGCAAGGAAGAGGGCTGCATTTGCAACTTCTTCTGCCTTTCCTGCACGCTTGAGGGGAATTGTTGCTTCCATTGCCTTGCGGTATTCTTCTTTAAGAACGCTGGTCATGTCTGTTTCAATGAAGCCAGGTGCAATGCAGTTTACGCGAACGCCACGTCCGCCAACTTCTTTTGCCAAAGACTTGCTAAAGGCAATAAGGCCGCCCTTGCTTGCGGAATAGTTTACCTGTCCGCCGTTGCCATGAAGACCAACGATTGAAGACATGTTGATTATTGAGCCGCTCTTCTTGTGAATCATGTCGTTGGAGACAATCTGGCAGACCAAGAATGCAGAAGTAAGGTTTACTGCAAGAACTGAATCCCAGTCTTCTTTTTTCATGCGGAAGCTTAGTCCGTCGCGGGTGATTCCTGCGTTGTTTACAAGAACGTCGAATCCGCCGGAAGCAGCAAGCACTTCTTTTACTGCGGCTGTAAGGACATCTGCGTTTCCTGCATCCGCATAGAATTCGTGGAAGGCTGTTCCGTTTTCGCTTGCAGTCTGTTCAAGCAGGGCCTTGTTCTTTGATTCGTGGGTACACATGCCCCAGACTTCCGCACCGTTTGCAAGGAAAGTCTTTGCTATTTCAAATCCGATGCCTCTTGAAGATCCTGTTACAAGGGCTTTTTTTCCTTTAAGTAAATCCATATTTTCTCCTACAGTTAGATTCAAAAGAAATCCTACGCGGGATTGGAGGGGCGGCGAAGCCGTTGCCATGGGCAATGAAGGCGAAAGCCGGAACCCCGGAAAGCCCGTAACACAAGGCCTAAAATCCCGATTGCAGCAAACAAGCATTTGTTAAAAATGCCGTTCCGTCCAAAAAGAATTAAGAAAGCGAAGAAAGTGACTCTACGCTGTTAACAGGCAGGGCTGCTAGGCTTGCACCAAGTTCCGTCTGTCCCCAAAGACCAGACAAAACTTTGCCTGGGCCTGGCTCAAGAACCGCCCAGTTTGCCTCACCGTCTGCCTTTATCATGGAAGCAAGAACTGCCTCTTCGTCCGTCCAAAGAACGCTGTGAGTAAGGTGAAGGACTGCGCTTTCCTTTACTTCCTGTGCGCTACTTGCCTGCTTTCCGCTTACGTTGCTAAAGAGTGGAATCTTTGGCTCTGCAAAGGTAACGCCCTTAAGGAATTCGCCAAATTTGTCTGCTGCTTTCTGCATGAGCGGGCTGTGGAAGGGGCCTGCTACCTTTAGGCGGATGGCACGTCTTGCACCAGCTTCCGTTGCGGCTTTTTCCGCTTGTTCAAGAGCGGCGGCTGTTCCGCTGATTACGGTCTGCTTTACGCTGTTCATGTTTGCGGCATAGGCATCCGGTATTGAAGAAGCTATTTCTTTTACTTTTTCCGGTGCAAGGCCAAGGATTGCGCTCATTCCAGGGGCATGGCCTTGGTTGGCGGCTGCAATTTCTTCGCAAACGGCCTGCATTATGACACCGCGCTCACGTACGACTTTTGCAAGGTCTTCAAAAGAAAGCACTCCTGCTGCGTAAAGGGCAGGGAATTCGCCAAGTGAGAATCCCATTGCGGCTGAAGGTTCAATGCCCTTGTCCTTGAGGGCGGCCATTATTGCAAGGGAAGCTGCGGTTATGGCAATCTGGCTGTTGTCGCTGCGGCTAAGTGTTTCCGCATCGCTTTCCCACATCAGCTTTGCCATGTCTACGTTTATAATAGAAGAAAAGTCGTCTATAACTTTTTTAGCTGAAGGAAATGCCTCCGCTACATCCTTTACCATTCCGGGGGCCTGTGCGCCCTGTCCGGGAAACAAAAATGCATATTTCTTGGACATAAAAACCTCGTAATTCTATTATGACAAATTCTGTCAATTTGTCAAGGGATATTTTGGCATGTAGAAGGCAAGTAAAAACCTTAATGAAAAGTAGTAAATACAAATGTTAACAAGAAAGCACTTCCATTCCCGGCAGTAAACGCGTCAAAAAAGCAAGGGTTGTTTACAACCCCAAGCGCAGATATAAGGTATCAGACTCCCTTCGGGGCTAGAAGCTACGCTGCCGGGTTCGCTCCGCGCAAATGCTTTTTTGCCGCGTTTCCCGCCTCCATTCCAGCGCTTTCTTAACATATTTATGCATTACAATTATTGAATATATGCACTTACCTTATACATTCATTGGTGTAAAGGGATAAATATACTCAGTAAATATTTGGAAATCAAAATATGAAAACTTTTTATTAAGATTAGCGCAAAATAATGACAGAGATTCCTGTGTGTTCAAGCACAGAATTCCATTTTGCCAAAAAGAGTGCTATAATTTTGGCATGAACGACGCGGAAAACCTGGAGCAGATTGTTTACAAAATCTTTAAGATTCAAAAGCGCATTCCTCTGCGCAACGGCGGAAATTCCTGCATTGCCTCGCTTAACCGCCACCCGCTCAACCTTTTTGCGTCAAACTTCATCAACCGACTGCAACGGCTTTCCAGAAGATTCGGCTGGGAAGCGGCGGAGGAAATTTGCGAAAAGGTAAAAAACATAGGCGAAGGCGACAAGGCAAAGTGGCTGGGCCCCTACTCCGAGCTTGTGGCACTTGACTTCTACAGCCAGTTCAAGGAGCACGTGGAGCCAACATACATTTCCCGCCTGCCAATCAAAGAGCACCCAAAAAGCATACCCGCAAAGATGGGGCACAAGAACCTTATAGACATAGACATAAGGCTGGACTTTCCCCGAAAAACCATCTTTACGGACGTAAAATCCTTCAACTGCATCCACCAGGAAATTCTGGACAAGATTTTTGAAAACGTGGAAAACTATGCCCAGACCAAATGCAAAAAAACGGTGCTTTTGGGAGTGGACAACCTTTCAAGCCTGGACTACAAGAAGGTAAAGGAATCGCTCGGCTGGGAAAAGGTAAAAATTCAGGATGAACTAAAGGCGGCCGTAAGAAGCGGAAAATACTTTGTAATCTACAAGTCGCAGTCGGGTCTTGCCTTTAACTTTAAAATCAACTACTCAAACATCCTTACGCTAAAAAAGGAATTCAGCCCCTACTCCATGGCAGAGGCCTACCGCTACAAATTCCTAGACTACGGAAGCAAGCTGGTGGACAACGAATACTCAATGATTACCATGCTTAGGAACCCCTGGTTCAACAAGGAAACCGTGGACTTTGGCAACTTTAACAACTATTTCTACCGCGCACTAAGCCGCCGCATCTTCATAGAGCTAAAAGACAGCCGCGAAAGGGCATCCAACTACTGCTCGGCATACGGAAGGAGCAACGTTACCGTGGGGGAAGTAAGCAGAAGCCTGGCAGGAATCGTGTTCATAGACGACAACAGCATGAAGTCCAAGAATTTTGAGGACATCTATTCGGCCTACATCTACCTGAACCCCAACTACAAAAACAAGCCGCCGCTCACCGTGCACGACTTTAAGCTCTTTGTAAAAAGCCAGTACCGGTCGCAGCTAAAGGAACTGGACGACTTTTCCCACGACAATTATTAGCTCATAATATTTCTGCGGCACTTTCTTGGTTGTAGACTTACTTCCTATAAAGAACACCTTGCCATTTTTTACTCCGCAAGCAAGGAGTGCCTGGGAAAGTCCGGTCCCTGAGGCTCTCGAAGGGCCGTGCAAAATCCCAGCAAAAAAAATGGCAAGGAGGCCATTGTTAAGGGGCTTTCCGGGGTTCCGCGGGACCAAATAGATGTAAAACAAGCAGCGCCATGGAGAGCGCGTCAAATGTTTGCAAAAAAAGCAGGTGAGTTTTCGCAGAAAACTCATGGTAAAAAATTGCATGGATGCAATTTTTTACCAACCGCCCCTCCAATCCCGGCCGTGCTTGCATTTGCTAAGGGAATCCATGCCAAACATGAACCCCCCAGAGACAAAAGATGAAGTAATAAGAAAACCGGGTTCTTAGGCATATCGCAGAACAAGCATCGCCAAGGGTTCACGCAGCGAAGCTTCCAGCGGGGCGCGTCATTTGCTTGCAAAAAAAACTTGCAGGTTTTCGTCAGAAAACCTGGGTGTAAAAAATGGCAAAGCGGCTTTTTTCCCCATAAACAAGGAGCGCCACGGACGGCGCGTCAAATGTTTGCAAAAAAGCTTGGCGAGTTTTCCTGCGGAAAACTCGCGGTGTAAAATTGCAAGGATGCAATTTTACACCGAATACTCCCCATACAAATTACTGAATTTTGCAAAGTAGCCATTTATCTCCGAAAGCGCCTTTTTGCTAACACGCGGGTTCCTCTCCAAAAGCTTAAGAAAAATATCTTCAGGAATGGCAATAAGCTTTGCATACGAAGAAGCCTTTACATCCTCATGCCGCACACCGTCAAGAAAAAACGCCTCTTCCCCCAAAAAACTGCCGCACTCCACGTAAGAAATACCGTTGGGTCTCATTACAACAACCGTTCCCTGGGCAAGATAATAAGCCGCCCTGCAGCGTTCGCCCCTCTTGTAAAGATATTCGCCCCGGTTAAGCGAAACAACATACTCACCGTCATTCAAAAGGGCATCTGGCCTTATAAAAAGAGTACGCCTAACCATGGCAAGAATACTAACGTCATCGCGGGCAGGCAAAAGGTAAAGCTCCCCCAAGATAAGCGTGGTAAAAAACTGGTAGACAAACAAAAACTGTGCAAAGAAAAGGAATATTATAAAGAAGAAAAACACTTCCATGAGCATTACGATAATTCCGCTCAAAACTCCGTAGATAATATTGTACTTGTTAACATTTATAAAAATATGCATCAGCTTCTGGAAAACATAAAAACATGCCGTGCAGGAAGCCGCAGAAGCAAACACCGCCATAAAGCGCGGACGGGAAGCACTTCCAATCCTGTAGCAAACGCTAACCGCCAAAAACATTGCCAAAAAAGGTATTACGTTAACAATCCGCCCAATGTTCTTAAAAACCGAAGGATAACGCAGGACAAGTTCATCCAAAAGCGGAAGCTTTACAACCGCATGGAAGGTAACAACCGCAAACACTATTACGGAAATAAGCACCACAAGGAGAGCCTCTCCGCCAAGAGACATAAGCTGCGAAATTACCGGCCTGTACTTAGCCTCCTGCTTAAAAACCTTGTGCATACCGTTCATTACGGAAACAAAAAAGCGCCTTGCCATCCAGATGATTGCAAAACCGATTACAATTTCAAAGTTGGTGATTTTTGTTATGGAATTCAGCGAAAGGGCCGCACTTTCCACGTTAAAATAGCCGCCAAGCGAAGGATTTGTCTTTAAAAAAGCGTTTACCGCCTGAACAAAAGCCTCCATTGCCTGGTTTGACCCTATCAGCGAAGAAACGGCATAAATGTTTGCATGCAGCACGCGGATAAGGATTACCAGAATCATCATCACTACGGGAATAAAAGAAAAGAGAAAGCCAAAGGCACAGGTTGAAGCATAGGAAACCAAATCGTTGCGCACAAAAAAATTCAGCGTAAGGTAGACGGACTGCATTACGGTGCGCAAGGTTATTTTGCGGTGATTTTCTTCCTTTGTATATTCAGACTCAAGACTTTGCAATTTTGCCAAACACTTCGCCAAATATCAAGTTATTAAGTTACCAAGCTATAGCAAATCCGGACTGTAAAACTGCAACCCGGACTGCCCAGCCCTTAATCCGGGGCGCGGAGCTGTAACTGTTCCTTAAGCCTTTGCTCACGGCGCTTTGCATCTTCCTGGGCCTGAAGCTCCTTCATAATGGTAAGCCCCTTTGCAGTGTAGTCAGTCTTGTCCGGTGTCTCTCCGTTAACAGAAGCACCCATGCCCTTCTGCAGAATCTTAAAGATAAAGTCCTTTATGGAAGTCTGCGTAAGGTCCGGAAGCTTCTCCGGAAAGAGAAGAACGCCCATAATGGCACTCCCCTTCTGGTGAACGGCATAAACCTTCATATCCATGGAAAAGACGCGGCCGTTCAGCTTAAGCGTCATGCCGGGAATAAGATGCCCAGGCTTTATGTATGAAAGAAACCTTTCTTCAAGCTTAACAGAGCAGCTAACCTTGCTAACATCCACCATCGGAAGCTCAAACATCTTGCCTTCCGTCTGCCACAAAACGGATGCATTGGTGCCCATGCACAGTGCGCGGACGTACTGACGCCTGCCCTTTACGCCGTACATGTCCAGAATGCTCCTAAAACTTGCAACAATAGTGGGGATGGACTCCTTTGTAGAAAAAAAGCCTGCATCGCACTTGGTCTTTGTAAGGAACATTTCCTTCTCAGACTCGGAAAGCTTGTCCGAAATAACACCGATTATAGTGGAATCAATCTTTTTGTCGTTGTGGATTGACTCAATAAATGCAAACCAAGACAAGAAAGAAAGCTGAACATCTATGTTTATATAAAGAATTGCATTGGGATTCTTGCGGAGTACATTCTTTACGTACTGATAATCTTCTATAATATAGACTTCGTATTCAGAATCCCACAAAGCGCTAATAACATGGTCACGCAAAGTATAAGTAGGATTCAAAAAGTAAACCTTGCGGCCGGTAACAGGGTTGCCGCTTTTTGCAGAAGAGTCAACAACTTCAGCAACGTTTGTGCCCTGATTTTCATCTTTATTCTCTTCTGCCATAGCAACTCCTAAACATTTCTTACTTTTATTTTAAGCAATACCTTTATTCTAAGGCAGAGTTAAAAAACAGTCAAGGCATAAAAACCTCTTCTTTTTCTGCGGCGCTTGCCTGGTCTTACAAAAGTTCTTTCCGCTGCCAAAAATGCCCAGTGTGTGGCGCTTGCGGGGTTCCGGGGGCCCCCTACCCCCTCCATTGCTAACGCAACGCGCTTCGCGCGCCCCTCCAGTGCCTGCCGCACCTTAATATGCTGCAATTTGCCCACAGCTGCACCAGATGCCATGTTTTTTACTATTTTTGACTTTTATAAATTTTAGTGTATAATTAATCTCGTGGACTTTTCGAAAAATCAAAATTCAAAAAACATTTCCTTTTTGTGCAAAAAGCTTTTCCCGACAGTGTATATTTCAATATGCCTTTTGACTGCTTTTGTAAACTTTATAAGGGAATACGGCCTTTCTTCCAGATATGCCACCGAAGCCGCCCCCCAAAGCTACACTTACTTTCCTCAGGAAACCTTTTACATTGACTTTTATGTTTTTATGATTATTTTTATTTTGTCCCTGATTTGCATCTTGTTTACAAGTGCCTTTTATTTGCGCCTCTTAAGCTATGTCCTTGGAACCGGTGCCGCAATTTTGCTGGCTTACACGACCAATGATTTGTTCACAATAAAATTTTTTGTCTTTAGCGTTTGGATATTCTGTCTTATTACACGCGTAAGCTGGAACTTGAATTTCCTCTTGGCAGGAACATGTACGGTTCTTTTTGTAATTTGCCAGCACCACCCTTCCGCATTTGGAAAAGTTGACGTAATAAGTGAATTCCTTAAGCCCAGCAAAACAGATACCATAACTTTTCTTATCTGCCTGCTTCTTTCTATATGTGTCTCTGCAATATACCGCTACATTTCGGAGCATTGGCTGTCCAGCGAAGAACGAAGCGAACACATCAACATGATAATGACGCAAATTTCAATAATCAACTCCAAGCTGCAGCATTACGCAAAAAGTTCCGGAAAAGAAGCCGTGGAACAGGAGCGTCTCAGAATAACGCGAGACTTGCACGACAGTTGCGGCTACGTGTTTGTAAACATTTCGGCTATGATGGATGCCGCAATGAGCAAGCC
>JAEEGL010633283.1_pt1 | contig 17630 bp, 18 predicted proteins | sample 9134231 | NCBI WGS metagenome assembly JAEEGL01 (sample SAMN16246548, study PRJNA631951) | gut metagenome | biome: gut microbiome; feature: rumen; material: fiber-attached | host: Bos | place: Iran: Karaj | collected 2018-10 | reverse complement strand
TGCCGAGAGGGATAACAGAAGGATCAACTGCTATTGTACGTCCAGCAATAGCCTTGGTACCAGTTGCAGTAATTCCATCTGATTTTCCACAACATTGTACACAAGGACAGTAAGCTGTCACTTTATAAAGTGTAGTGATATGATGTGGCTTTGAATTTGATACAGGGGCTTCTTTGACTTCTTTTGCTACAACAGGAGCTTTGGTGGTAGCATCCATTTTCCTTGCAGCAATTTTGTGACTGTATGTTATGGCTTGCGACTTTAGCTTTATAGTTTCGACATAATTTTTGCTATTTTGCACATTATATAGATTACAAAGGCAGCAAAAATGTACAAGAATACAACAAAAACTAACAAGCAATACCATAACATTTTTTTGAGAAAAAATACTGCATTCCCCCTTTTTTGGAAAGAAATCTCTTTCCATTTTAAACTAATAACTAAAACATTACTAGTCAATATAATTATACCATATTTTAGACAAAAATTCCATTAATGTTAATTCACGTTTTGTCAAACAAACTATAATATGATATAATTATATATATAAACAATGGTTTATTGTGCTTTAGATTCTATTTAACAAAAGAATTTTAGTTAAAAAGAAAGGATGAAAAAACATGATGAAGAAATTGGCATTAATTATTGTTGCGTTATTTGTTTTTTCAATGAGTTGTGCATATGCAGCTGAGTCACCGGAAGTTATCTGTGAAAACGAGGTAGCAGTAATTTCCATTGAGGAAAGCTGCAACAAGTGTACTAAAGTGTCCAATGTTCTAATTGATGGGCAGTTGTACATGAAAGTATACAAAATCTATAAACATGATGGCTTTACAGAGCACTTTGTTAGATATGTAGATGAAAGCGGTTTTGTAAAAAAGGCCTTTCACTGGTTGGTAATGGCTAACGGAAAACTTGTATTTCCTAAAGGCAAGCCAGTAAGGATTATAACTATGACGAATTCTTAATTCCTTTACCCCGAGAAAGTAATCTCGGGGATTTTTCTTTTGGAGAACAAATTTTTTCAAAAAATCAAAACTTTTGTTTGACTTTTTGAAATGTTTGTGATATATTGTTAAAAAATATTTAGGAGTGATATAAATGGGTAGAAGAAAAGATCCAAATGAGCTTAATAAAAGAGAAAAGGCAATTGTGAAGTTTATTGAAAAGCAAGTAATGGCAAAAGGTTATCCGCCATCTGTGAGAGAAATAGGAAAAGCAGTAGGCTTAAAATCAACAGCAACAGTACATGGATACTTAGCAAAATTACAAGAAAAAGGATATATAAAGAAAGAACAACAAAAAGGTAGAACATTAAAACTACTAAAAGGTGGACTTGCAGAAGGAGAACAAACAAATAAACCTGTATATTCAGGAAAAGAACTAGTAGAGGTTCCTGTTGTGGGGAAAATAACAGCTGGTGAGCCAATACTTGCAGTAGAGAATATAACAGATACATTCCCAATTCCAATAGATTTTGTTGGAAATAGTGAAAGCTTTATGCTAACAGTAAGAGGAGAAAGTATGATAGAGGCTGGAATTTTAGACGGAGACTATATTTTAGTTAAAAGACAAAATACAGCAAATAACGGAGAAATAGTAGTTGCATTAATTGAAGATGAGGCAACAGTTAAAACTTTCTATAAAGAAAAAGACCACATAAGGTTACAACCACAAAATAGCACAATGGATCCAATAATTGTACCAGATTGTAAAATATTAGGTAAAGTAGCAGGAGTATTTAGAAAAATATAGTTTTTTCAAGTATTGTTTTTATAATTCATTTATACAATAAAAAGGGCGAGAAAATGTATAATTTCTTACCCTTTTTTTGTATTCAGTATTTAATATGTCTTATTTAAAAACTAACAACATCCTCTGTTGTTTCCACCACAGCAGCAGAATAATAAAATAAGAACTAGTATTATCCAGATGCAATCATCGCCAAATCCTAATCCGCATCCACCACATCCTCTATTCTCTGGCATATCGAAACCTCCTTTCAAAATAAGTACTTAAAGCTTTAAACAAGATAAGCATACAGGCTCATTTTACTCATTACAGCATCCTCTGTTGCTACAACCACAGAAAAGTAATAAGAATAGAATAATGAACCAAAGAATTTCGTCATCATAGCCTCTTCCCATAGTGCGAATACCTCCTTGCAAAGATTTATTTTAATTTCATTAGTATGGTATATAATATTCCAAGCTAAAAAAAGTGTTACAGTCTAAATTTGCATTGCATAAATTTGTTAAAAATGATAGAATTATAGTCGCAAAAAGGTGGTGAAAAGATGGTAGTAGGAGTTATTGTAAATAGTACAGCAAAGACATTAAACAGAGTTTTTGATTATGTAGTTCCAAAGAAATTAGAAAAGATAATTAAAATTGGAGATAGGGTTAGCATTCCATTTGGTAATTCTAAAAAGTCTAAAGAAGGTTTTGTTATTGAGATAAAGGAATCTTCTTCTTTTGCAACAAAAGAGATTATTGGAATAGAAAAAGATGGATTAACAGAGGACAGAATGATCTTAGCTAAACTTATGTCTAGAAGATATTTTTGTAATATTTTTGATTGTATAAAACTAATGCTACCACCAGGCACTACAAGTAGTAATATTGATAACAGAATAAAAGAAAAGATGGGCAATTTTGTATATTTAAATAAAGAAGTAGATGAAATTGAAGAAGATATAGAAGATGGAACAATTAAGAGTGCTAAACAAATAAGAATATTAGAATTCTTAAAAGAGAATTCTGGTGTATATATTTCGGATTTGGAAATGTATACAGATACAAGTAGAGCGATAATTAAAACTCTTGAAAAAAATGAATATATTCAAATAATAGAAGAAAACATAGATAGAAATCCATTTGCATTAAAAGAAGTTCCAAGAGATAAAAAATTAGATTTAACAAAAGAGCAACAGGATGCTTTTGATAGTGTAAATGAAGCAATTAGTCAAGATAAATTCGAAGAGTTTTTAATATATGGTGTAACAGGTTCGGGAAAAACAGAGATATATTTGCAATTAATACAAAAGGTATTAGAAAAAGGAAAAACTGCAATTATGCTAGTGCCTGAGATATCACTAACACCACAAATGGTAAATAGATTTTTAGCTAGATTTGGTAATTGTATATCAGTATTACATAGTAAATTATCGATTGGTGAAAGATATGATGCATTCAAAAAAATTAAAAGTGGTGAAAGTAAAATAGTTATTGGAGCAAGATCAGCGATTTTTGCACCGGTTCAAAATCTTGGAATTCTTATAATAGACGAGGAGCATGACGCTTCATATAAATCAGATATGAGCCCAAGGTATAATGCAAAAGATATAGCTAAGTATATATGTAAAACAAATAATGCACCACTTGTACTTGGAAGCGCTACACCAGATGTTAAAACATTTTATAAAGCAAAAGAAGGTAAAATTAAATTATTAGAATTAACTAAAAGAGCTAATAATTCTAACTTGCCAAAAGTTGAAATTGTTGATTTAAGACAAGAACTTGCAAATGGAAATAAATCAATGATTAGTGAAAAGCTTAAAACATATATTGAAGAAAATATAAAAAATAAAAAACAAACAATACTATTTTTAAATAGAAGAGGCTTTTCAACATTTGTAATGTGTAGGGATTGTGGATTTACTGCAAAATGCAAAAATTGCAATATTACTTTAACATACCACAGAAATGAAAACAAATTAAAGTGTCATTATTGTGGCTTTGAAACAAAAAATATTACAATTTGTCCAATATGTCATAGTAAAAATGTTAGATACTTTGGCGCAGGAACACAAAAATTAGAAGAAGAAGTACAAAAAATGTTTCCAGGCATTAAAACAATAAGAATGGATGTAGATACAATAACAAAAAAGAATTCACATGAAAGAATATTAGAACAATTTAAAAATGATGATATAGATGTGCTTATCGGAACTCAAATGGTTGTAAAAGGACATCATTTTCCGAATGTAACTTTAGTAGGTGTTATTTCAGCAGATGCAAGCCTTAATATAGAAGATTATAGAGCAGGAGAAAGGACTTTCCAAATACTAACACAGGTTGCAGGAAGAGCAGGAAGAGAAAAGTTACCAGGGAAGGTAGTTATACAGACATATAACAAAGATAATTATAGTATTGAATATGCCAAAGAACAAAATTATACTAAGTTTTATAATTCAGAAATAATGATGAGACAAAGCTTGAATTATCCGCCATTTTGCGATATAATACAATTCGGTATTAGTTCTAAAAATGAAGTGCAAGCTAGAAAAAATTCTAAATTGATTCATGAAGAACTAAAAAAAGAATTTAATATAATTAAAAATCAAGTATTAATATATGAATCAGTTCCAGCACCAATAAACAAAATAAAAAACAACTATAGATATAGAATAATTATGAAATGTAGGTTTAATAATAACATAATTGATTTAATTAATAATGTATTAGAGCGATTTTATAAAAGAAATATTAAAGATACAAGATTATTAATTGATGTTAATCCAAATAATATGATGTAGAAGGAGTTTAAATAATGGCAATAAGAACAATAAGAGAAGAAAATGATGAAATATTAAGAAAAAAATCAAGAGAAGTTGAAGTAATTGATGAAAAAATAAAAACACTAGTAGATGATATGGTTGAAACAATGCATAAATTTGATGGATTGGGATTAGCTGCTGTACAAGTGGGAGTACTAAAACAGATAATTGTTTTAGATATGTATGATGATAAAGGTGTTATTGTTTTAATAAATCCTAAGATATTAAAGGAAAAAGGAAAACAGATAGTAGAAGAAGGTTGTTTAAGCTTTCCAAATAAATTTGCAAAAGTAGAAAGACCAGAACAAATAACGATTGAAGCTTTAAATATAAATGGTGAAAAAATCAAACTAACGGGGAAAGATTTATTGGCACAAGCAATTGCACATGAAATAGATCATTTAAATGGAGAGGTATTTATAGACAAAATAATACCAGGGACACTAGAAGTTGTTAATCCAGAAGATATTAAAAATAAGGAGAAATAATATGCCAAAAATAGTTTTTATGGGAACGCCAGATTTTGCACAAGAATCTTTAAAAGCATTGTATGAAGCAGGATATGAAATTATGGCGGTTGTAACAAATCCTGACAGACCAAAAGGAAGAGGAATGAAATTACTAGCATCACCTGTAAAAGAGTATGCGCTAAGTAAAAATATTCCTGTGTTTCAGCCAGAGAGAATAAAGAATAATTTGGAGTTTATAAATGAAATAAGAAATTTAAAACCAGAATACATATGTGTTGTAGCTTATGGAAAGATTTTACCAAAAGAATTACTTGAAATACCTCCAAAAGGTTGTATAAATGTGCATGGTTCATTACTTCCTAAATATAGAGGAGCAGCACCAATACAATGGGCTATTTTAAATGGAGACAAAGAAACGGGAATAACAACAATGTATATGGATGAAGGAATGGACACAGGAGATATAATACTAAAAGAAAAAGTAGAAATAGGAGAAGATGAAACAACAGGAGAGTTATGGAACAGATTAGCTATAATAGGTGGAAAATTAATTGTAAACACAATAAAACAGATAGAAGAAGGTAATGCTCCAAGAGAAAAACAAACAGGAGAATACAGTATGGCTCCTATGCTTTCAAAAGAAATTGCAAAAATAAATTGGGATAAAATGAATTCTTTAGAAATTAAAAATCTTGTTAGAGGATTAAATCCTATTATGGGTGCATATATAATATTAAACAACAAGAAAATTAAGCTATGGAAGGTAACTATTGAAAACATACAATTAGAAGGTGATTTTAAACCAGGAGATATCATCTTAGCTGATGAAAAGAAAGGACTATATATTAAAACAAAAGATGGTATATTATCAATTCTGGAATTACAACCAGAGAATGGGAAAAAGATGAATTTTGCAGATTATTTAAGAGGGAATAAAATGTAGAAATTCAAAAAATGAAAATAATGTAAAATTTTCAAAAAAAGAGTTGTAAAAAACTCGAGAAATTGATATACTAATAAAGTATAAATAGTTAATATTTATTTAGGAGGTAAAATATTATGGAAAACGAAAATTTAAATGAAAATGTAGAATTAAAAGGAGAAGTAAAAGAGGAGAATGGAATAAAAATAGCAGATGATGTTGTTGCAGTAATATCTGGAGTAGCAGTATCAGAAGTTCCAGGAGTATATAGTATGGCAGGAGGATTTGCAGGAGGAATTACAGAAGTATTAAGTGGTAAGAAAAACATGTCAAAAGGAATAAAGGTAGAAGTTGGAGAAAAAGAGACTAAAATAGATGTTAATATAATAGTTGAATATGGTACAAGAATACCAGATGTTGCATTTGAAATCCAAAATAGAGTAAAAAAAGCAGTAGAAACAATGACAGGATTAACAGTTATTGAAGTAAATGTTCATGTTCAAGGCGTTCACACAGAAAATGAAGGTATAGTTGAGACAAAAGAGGAACAAGAATAAAATATATTGTTTTGCAAAAAAGGAAGGTATCTAAGATGAAAATAATAGAAAAAATTAGTCTAATAGCATTTGCAAATTTATTACTAATATTAGCTATAGTAACATGTTTATTAATATTTGGTTGGATAAGCACAGAATTTGTATTTCATGTTATAACAATTGCATTAAATGATACAGTGGCATCTAATATTATATTAGGTGTATCAATAGTAATAATACTATTAGCAATAAAATGCATATTCTTTGATAGTTCAAGTGATGAAAATGATAGAAGAGATGGTATTTTATTAGAAAATAAAGAAGGCAAATTAGTAATTTCAAAAGATACATTAGAAACTTTAATAGCATCTGTTGCCAAAAGCTTTGAGGGAGCAGAAAATGTTACAAGTAAAGTTTCATTAGATAAAGAAAACAATGTTACGGTATTTGTTAATTTATTAGTTCATCCAGACGCAATAATTAAAGATTTATCAAACAATTTACAAACAAAGATAAAGGAAGCAATAAAAAAGACAGCAGACTTAGATGTAAAAGAAGTTAATATTAGAGTAAAAAATATTGCTCCAGAGAAATTAAATATTGAAGAATAAGAGGGAAACAATATGAATAATATTAATTTTAAAGAATTTTGGAACCAATATAAAGGTGTTATAATTGGTATAATTGTAGGAATTTTAATATTGTGTACACATTTATACAAACTTATAATAGGAATTGTTCTTATAGCGATATGTGCTTATGTAGGTAATTATATCCAAAACAATAAGTATGATGTAAAAGAAAAACTAAAGAATTGGATAGATAAAATGTAGAAAATACAAGGGGCGGGGCTTAGCTTCGTCCCACATTTAAAGTTAAGGGGAAATTAGTAATGAGAAAGTCAGAAATAAGAGAAATTCTGTTTAAAGCAATTTATGAAGCAGAAGTACAAAAAGATACAACAGATGAGCATTTGGAATTGTTTTTGGGGAATAATGAGATTTCAGACATAGAAACAATTAAATACATAAAAAAATCTATTAAAACAATAAGTGATAAAAAAGAAGAACTTGAAGAGATAATTTCTAAAAATCTAAAAAAAGATTGGACAATTGAAAGAATCCCTAAAATCAATATTGCCTTATTAAAACTTGCAATATATGAAATAAAGTACACAGAAACACCATACAAAGTTGTTATTAATGAAGTTGTAGACTTAGCAAAAAAATATTCTGAGGATAATGCACCTGCATTTATAAATGGATTATTAGCTAATATAGTTCCTAAATAATTATAGAACCAATTTTATTGTTTTATATTAGGAGTGAAAAATGAAACCAGAACCATTAACAGTATCGCAATTAAATAAATATATAAAAGATATAGTAGCAGGAGATGAATTTCTAAACAATGTATATGTAAGAGGAGAAATTTCTAATTTTAAACATCATTATACAGGGCATATGTATTTTACATTAAAAGATGGAGATAGTCTTATAAAATGTATAATGTTTAAAAATGCAAATGCTACACTTACTTTTATTCCTAAAGATGGAATGAAAGTATTAATTTTAGGAACAGTTGGAGTATATGAAAGAGATGGAGTTTATCAAATATACTGTAAAGCAATGAAAGAGGATGGAATTGGCAGTTTATACAAAGCATACGAAGAATTAAAAAACAAGCTTGAAAAGCAAGGATATTTTGCTAAAGAACATAAAAAGAAGATTCCATATATGCCAAAAGTTATAGGAGTGTTAACCTCAAAAACTGGTGCAGTAATAAGAGATATAATAAATGTTTCCACAAGAAGAAATCCAAATGTATATATAAGATTATTACCAGTTCCTGTTCAAGGTGAAGGAGCTGCAGAAAAAATTGTTGAAGCAATTAATGTAATGAATGAAAATAATTTGGCAGATGTAATTATATTAGCTAGAGGAGGGGGTTCGTTAGAAGACCTATGGCCTTTTAATGAAGAAATTGTTGCACATGCAATATACAATTCTGAATTACCAATAATTTCAGCTGTTGGACATGAAACCGATTTTACAATAGCAGATTTTGTAGCTGATTTAAGAGCACCAACGCCATCAGCTGCTGCAGAATTAGCTGTGCCAGACATACAAGAAGTTAGTGAAAAAATTAATTCATATAATCAAAGAGCAAAAATGGCATTAAAGAAAAAAATAGAATATATGAGATTGGCTTATGAAAAAATACTTAAATCAGTAGTATTTACTAATCCAACGCAGAAAATTGTAGAGCAATACTTACTGGTTGATACAAACATAAAGAGACTTGAAAACACAATAAATGTAAGGCTTATAAATAGTAAACACACATACAAAGAAATAGTTACAAGATTAGATACATTAAGCCCATTAAAAACATTGACAAGAGGATATTGTTTAACTGAAAAAAATGGAAAAATAATTAGCAGAGCAAAAGATCTAAAAAAAGATGAAGATATTATTCTTAAATTTAGTGATGGAACAAAACAAGCAAAGGTTTTATAAATTAAAATATGTTAAAAACAATTACTAGTATTAATTATTAGTTTAATTATACAATATTTGTAATATTTTTATTTTGGAGGGTAAAAATGAATAATTTTTCAAAGATAATAATAGCAGTTTTAGTAGTTTTAATAATTGCTTTAGCAGGATATATGGTAGGCAATTATGTATTGAATAATGGAAATGGTAAAACGATAGATAATAAAGTTATTAATAAAGTTATAAATAATGCAATTGATGAGATAAAAAATTCAATAAATAATGAAATTTTAACAAATGAAATTATAGATAACGAAATAAAAAATGAAGTAATAGCTAATGAAACTATAGAGACTGTAGAAACTATCAAGCCACAAACTCAAAAGGATGAAAGACAAGCTGCTATCGACATGGCAAGAAATGAATGGGGAGAAGATGATAGTGTTACATTTAAAATAGATGAACAAAATGAAAAAGGAGAATTTATTATACAAGTTGTAGATAAAAATACTACAAATGTTGTACTAGAATACTATGTAGATGTTAGCAAGAATACTATAAAACAAAAATAGAGAGGGGTAGAACAAATGGCAAAAGAGGTATCTAAAGAAATATCATTTGAAGATGCAATGCAACAATTACAAAATATTGTATCAGAATTAGAAAAAGGAACACTTAACTTAGATGATTCTGTTAAAAAGTTTGAAGAAGGAGTTACTCTTTCAAAACAATGTAATGAAATGTTAGAAAAAGCAGAAAAAAAGATTAATTTATTAATAAAAAAAGAGGATAAATTTGAAGAAGAAAAATTTGAAGTTGAGTAATTAGAATTTGAAGGAGATTAGAGAGATTATTATGAACGGCTTTGAACAATTAATAAATAATAAATACATACTCGTTCCAACTTTTATATGGCTTGGAATTCAAATATTTAAAACATTATGGGATTTAGTCAAAGAAAAGAAATTTAATTTTAAAAGATTACTAGGAGCAGGCGGAATGCCAAGTTCTCATTCGGCGGTAGTATGCTCTATTTCTACTATGATAGGAAGAGATTTAGGGTTTGACTCTGCTATATTTGGCTTATCATTTATAATGGCATTAGTAGTAATGTATGATGCAGCAGGAGTTAGAAGAGCAGCAGGAAAACAAGCAAAAATATTAAACAAAATTGTTAACACACCAGGATTAGCTGTAGAAACCGTACAAGAAAAATTACAAGAAGTATTAGGACACACGCCAATAGAAGTATTTGTGGGAGCTTTACTTGGAATTATGGTAGGATTTATGGTTTGAAACTAAATAGTACATAGTATAATTATAGGGCCAAATTATTTTTATGGCCTAGGAAGAGGTGCAGAATTGACAGATATAGAAATTGCAAGACAAGCAAATATAAAAAGTATTAATGAAATTTGTAATGAACTAAATATAAAAGAAGAATTTGTTGAACAATATGGAAAATATAAAGCAAAAATATCATCTAAATTTTTAGATGAATTACAGGATAAAGAAAATGGAAAAATAGTTTTAGTTACATCTATTAATCCAACTCCGCTTGGAGAAGGGAAAACAACTATAGCAATTGGATTAGCAGATGGATTGAGAAAAATAAATAAAAATGCGATACTTGCTTTAAGAGAGCCTTCTTTGGGACCAGTATTTGGAATAAAAGGAGGAGCGACTGGTGGAGGATATTCTCAAGTAGTTCCTATGGATGAAATTAATTTACATTTTACTGGAGATATTCATGCAATTACTTCCGCAAATAACTTGCTATCTGCTATGATAGATAATCATATTTATTTTGGAAACAAATTGAGAATTAAGAAAGTAACATGGAAAAGAGCTATAGATTTAAATGATAGAGCTTTAAGAAGAATAAAAATCAATTTAAATGAAGAAAAAAATATGGTGCCAAGAGAAGATGGATTTGATATATCTGTTGCATCAGAAATAATGGCAATTTTTTGCTTAGCAAGAGATTTAAAAGATTTAGAAAATAGAATTGCAAATATAACAATAGGATATAATGAGGATAATAATCCTGTAAAAGCAAAAGATTTAAAAGCACAAGGGGCAATGACTGCATTATTAAAAGATGCTTTTAATCCAAATATAGTACAAACTTTAGAAAACACCCCAGCTATTGTTCATGGAGGACCTTTTGCTAATATTGCACATGGATGCAATAGTGTTATAGCAACAAAACTAGCAGCAAAATTAGGAGATTATGTAATTACAGAGGCTGGATTTGGGGCAGATTTAGGAGCTGAAAAATTTTTTGATATTAAATGTAGACAAAGTGGAATAAGACCAGATGGAGCAGTCTGTGTTGCTACAATAAAAGCATTAAAATATCATGGGGGAGCTTTGAAAGAAGAACTAGAGAATGAAAATATTGAAGCTTTAAAAAAGGGAATACCAAATTTATTAAAACATATAGATAATATTAAAAATAAATTTAATATACCTGTAATAGTAGCAATAAATAAATATGATCAAGATACAGAAAATGAAATAAATGTATTAAAAGAAGAGTTAAATAAAATAAATGTAGAATTAAGTTTAGTTGAATCATGGGGAAAAGGTGGAGAAGGAGCAATTGATTTAGCAGAGAAAGTAGTAGAATTAGTTGAAAACAATGCTGAACTAAGATTTATTTATTCAGATGAAGATAGTATAGAAACTAAAATTGAAAAGGTTGTAAAAGAAATATATGGCGGAGCAAATGTTGAATATAATGAAGAATGCTTAAAACAAATACAAACAATTAATAGTATGGGATATTCAAAACTACCTGTATGTATTGCTAAAACACAATATTCATTATCAGATGATCCTAAAAATTTAGAAATTAAAGAACCTTTTAATATAAAAATTAGAGAAATAATATTAAAAAGTGGAGCGGGATTTATAGTTGCATTAGCAGGAAAAATATTTACAATGCCTGGTTTACCAGAAATTCCAGCAGCTGAGAATATAGGAGTAGATGATGAGTACAATATATTTGGTATTTTTTAATGGAGGTATTAATGTTAGACCAAAAAAGAATAGTAAGTGAATTAAGCATAACTATAGATAAAAAAAATATATTTGTTGATGAACCAATGAGTAAACATACATCATTTCGAATAGGAGGAAATGCAGATGTTTTTTTGAAAATTAGTTCAGAAAACGAATTAAAAATTGTATTAGAATATGCAAAAACAAATAGCATTCCAGTAACTATAGTAGGGAATGGTACGAATTTATTAGTTAGAGACAAAGGAATAAGGGGGATTGTAATTCAACCTAAACTAATGAATTTAGAAGTTTATCCAGAAAGTGATAAAGTGAAGATAAAAGCTGGATCAGGAGTATCTGTTGCAAGGATTTCTAATATCGCAAAGGAAAATAGCTTAACAGGTATGGAGTTTGCCGTAGGAATACCAGGAACCCTAGGTGGAGCAGTGAAAATGAATGCTGGGGCATATGGCAATGAAATGAAAGATGTGATAGAATCTACTAAATATATGGACTTGGATGGGAATGTACATATAATTAAAAATAATGAACATAAATTTGAGTATAGAAATAGTATATTTTTTGAAATGAATGTAATTATTTTAGAAAGTATAATAGAACTATCAAAGGGAAATATTGAAGACATAGAATCTAAAATGAAAGAAAATATGAATTCAAGAATTGAGAAACAACCTATCGACAAACCAAGTGCAGGTAGCAGTTTTAAAAGAGGAAGTAATTATATAACTGCAAAATTAATTGATGAATGCGGATTAAAAGGATATAAAATAGGTGGAGCACAAATATCTACAAAACATGCTGGATTTATTGTAAATGCTGGAGGAGCTACTTCTAAGGACATTATAAAATTAATTGAGTATGTTCAAGACAAAATTTATAAAAAGTATAATGTAAAAATTGAACCAGAGATTCAAATTATTGGGGAGGAATAAATTAAAATGAATGGTTTTTTCGGATGGTTTAAAGGAAGCACAAAAATAAAAAGATGGATGCTACTTATATTAGTTGGAATAGTTTTAGTATGTTATGGAATATCAGAAATATTAATATTAGATGAAGTATCAGTACAGGGTATTTTAAAAATTATAGGAGTATTTGTAGTTGGATTTACATGTGTTATACTGGGAATTGTATTTATACAAAAAAGAACATTAGAATTAGTTATAGAAGCGAATGATTCTGAAAATGTTGAGAGCAGAAAAAAGGCACAAGTAAATATACAATCTTTAATTTTCAACAAAAATGTATATGAAGAAGGACCTAAAGTAGTGGTTATAGGTGGAGGAGCTGGAACCAATAATTTGATTAAAGGATTGAAGAAATATACAAATAACATTACTGCAATAGTCACAGTGTCTGATTATGGAAAAATGGTACCAGATGCTAAAACATCATTAAATTTAGTACAGTTTGAAGATATAAAAGGAGGAATTTCATCATTAGCAAATGACTCAGAAATGATGGAATATCTTTTAAATTATAGATTCAGAAATGAAAAATTAAAGAATTATAAATTTGGTGATATGTATTTGTTAGCAATGAGTGAAATATATAATAATATGACAGAAGGAATAGAAAATACAAATAGAGTATTGAATATAACTGGAAAAGTGTTACCAGTAACATCTGATGAGATTACGGTGTGTGCTGAATTAGAAGATGGAACAGTTGTAAAAGAAAAGTCAAAAATTGCAGAAGTGGCATATAACAAGGTTACAAAAGTAAATAGGATATATATTACACCATCTAATAGCAAACCTGCAGAAGGCGTATTAGAAGCCATATCAGAAGCAGATGCAATTATAATTGGACCAGGAAGTTTATATACAAGTGTTATACCAAATTTATTGGTAAAAAATGTAGCTAAAACAATAAAAGAAAGTAAAGCATTTAAAGTATTTATAAGCAATATAATGACTGAACCAGGACAAACTGACAACTATTCAATTTCAGAGCATATTAAAGCAATAATGGATCATGCAGGAGGCAAAATTGTAGATTATTGTATTTGTGATACAGGAGAAGTAGTGCCAGAATATATTAGAAAATATAATAAAGCAGGTTCGGATTTAGTAGAAATTGATTTGTCAAACATATCAAGTTTAGGCGTGAATGTAATACATAAGAGTATGGCAAGGATTGAAAATGAAAGAATAAGACATGATGCAGACACTGTAGCGGCAACAGTTATGGAACTTATATGTACAGACTTAAAATTTAAAGATAAACAGTATGATACAAAATATATTTTATTAAATTCTAAACTTAAAGATCAGAAGAAAGATGAAAAGAAAAAAGAAAAAGAACAAAAAATTGTAAAGAAGAAAAAACAAAAAATTGAAAACAAAAATATGCCTAGAGTAAAAAGTAAATTTGCTTCCAAGTATAAGGAAAGAATAAGAGACATTAAATTAAGTGATGAAACTAGATTAGAAAACAGAAAAACTTTTGAAGAAACAGGTTCACTATATAGACTTAATAAAGAATTAGATAAAGCAGAAAAATCTAAAGATAAAAGAGTGAAAAAGAAAAAAGCATTATACGAAACAAAAAAAGCAACTAAAAAACCAGCGAAAAGAAAAGCAAAACATTAAAAAACATATGAAGAATTAGGGGTGTAATTGTATGAAATATTTAAATAAGGAATTAACATTACAGGAAGAATTAGAAAAAGAATGGTTAGTGACTAATGGTATAGGAGGATATGCATCTTCGACAATCATAGGCGCAAATACGAGAAAATATCATGGACTCCTAATAGCACCATTTACTCCACCAGCAAGAAGGTTTTTGATATTATCTAAATTAGATGAAAGTATAGAAATAGATAATAAAAAGTTTAATTTATATACAAATATATGTAAAAACTATATTTCTGAAGGATTTAAATATCAACAAAAATTTGAATATGATTATTTCCCTACATTTACATACAAAGTAAATGATGTGATTGTAACTAAAACAATAGGTATGGAATATGGTAAAAATACAGTATGTGTGTTTTATAAAATAAAAAATGGAAAGAATAATATAAAATTTAATATAACACCAATAATTAATTTTAGAGATTTTCATTGTGTTAATAATGATTCGAATTTTGATTTAAGACAAACAGTTATTAACAAGAAAGTAAAAATAGTTATAAAAGGAGAAAGTAGTTCTCCAATATATATACAAGCTTCAGATGGGAATTATACTGAATATAAGGATAATGTGTTCAATAACATGTACTATATTGAAGAAGAAAAAAGAGGATTTGCTGCTGAAGAAAATCATGCAGTTCCTGGAACTTATGCTATAGCTATTGGCGCAAATGAAGAAAAAGAGATTTCTATAATTTGTTCATTGGAAGAAAACATTGAAGAAATTAATGCCAAAGAAGTAATAAAGCAAGAAATGGAACGTTTAGAAAAGTTTGTATATAATTGCAATTTAGTAAATATGAGTAAAAAAGATTCAAAACAACAAGTCGAACACAAAAAATTCGTAAAGGATTTGGTTATTTCTACAGATAAATTTGTAGTGTACAGACCAAATTTTGGACTTCATACAGTAATTGCAGGATATCCATGGTTTTTAGATTGGGGAAGAGATGCATTAATTGCTTTTGAAGGATTATTACTAAAAACAAGAAGATATGAAATTGCAAAAGAAGTATTATTAACTTTTGTTAAAAACATTAAATTTGGATTAGTCCCAAATGGATATTCTGGATTTGATAATAGACCATTATACAATAGCGCAGATAGTTCTTTATTATTATTTGAACAAATAAGCAAATATATAGAATATACAGGAGATTATCAATTTGTAAAAGCAGATTTATATGAAATATTAAAGAAGATAATATTATCATATAAAAATGGTATTGATTTAGATAATAATAACATATATTTGGATTCTGATAATCTAATAGTAAGTGGTACAGAAACAACACAAAACACATGGATGGATGCAAAATATGGAGACTTTGCAGTAACACCAAGAAATGGTAAAGCTGTAGAAATAAATGCACTATGGTATAATGCATTAAAAATAATGGCAAAATTATGTGCCAAATACGGAGAACCTTCAGATGCAGAATTGTATGAAAAAATGGCAGAAAAAACAAAAAAATCATTTGCAAAAAAATTTTATAATGAAAAGAAAAAATGCTTATATGATGTTCTAGGAGATGCTAAAATAAGGCCAAATCAGCTATTTGCCCTTTCATTAACAAATCCTGTGATTGAATTAAATTCAAAAATAGCAACAGAAATATTAGATACTTCGAAATCAAAATTATTAAACAAATATGGATTAAAAACACTTGCTAAAGGTGAAATGGGATATGTTGATGTATATGAAGGGAATGGCTTTAGAAGAGATATGAGTTATCATCAAGGAATAACATGGCCATGGCTATTAGGACTATATAATGATAGTTTAATTAATAAATTAAAAGTTAAGAAAAGTAAAAAATTAAAAGAAGAATACTTAGATTTTGCAAATAAAGTTGAAGCGACTTTTAAAAAGGAATTCTATAATAGTGCATGTGTTCATAGTATTTCAGAATTATATGATTCTAGAAGCCCTTTCTTACCAAAAGGAACAATTGCCCAAGCATGGAGTGTATCAGAAGTATTAAAAATAATTTTAAATAAAGAGGAAATAGAAAATGAGGATTTTAGGAATTGATCCTGGATTTGCAATAACAGGATATAGCGTTATAGATTATATTGGTAATAAATTTTCACTAATAACTTCTGGTGCAGTAAAAACAGATGCTGGAGTATCATTTCCTTTGAGACTTGAAAAAATATATAAAGATTTAGAAAAATTAATTAATGAGTATAAACCAGATGCAATATCTGTTGAAGAATTATTTTTTAACAATAACGCTAAAACAGCTATAAATGTTGCACAAGCAAGAGGAGTAATACTAATAGTTGGAAGACTAAAAGGAGTACCAACTTATGAATATACACCACTGCAAGTAAAACAAGCAGTTACAGGTTATGGCAGAGCAGATAAAATGCAAGTACAAAGAATGGTAAAAATGATATTAAATACAGAAAAACTACCAAAATTAGATGATATAACTGATAGCATGGCAATAGCAATATGCCATGCACATTCATCAAAATTTGCACAAAAACTATAATTGGGGGAAATATGAAACCTTTAAACATATTTTATGGAGAAAATACATATCTTATAGAAAATGAAATAAAAAAGACAAAAAAATCATTTGGAGAACTAGTGCTAGGAATAAACTATGTATTGCTAGATGAGAATTCAGTAGAAAACTTGATTTCAGAAATTGAAACCCCACCATTTGGTTATGATAAGAAACTTATTATAGCAAAAAATTGTAATATATTAAAAAAGGAAAGTAAAAAGAATAAAAATTTAGATATACAAAAGAAAATAACAGAGTATTTAGAACAAAATTATGATAATATTAAGGATAATATAGTACTACTAATAATAGAAGATACAGCAGAGAAAACATCAGAATTATTTAAACTAATACAAAAAAACGGAGAAATAAGGGAATTTACAGAATTAAAGCCATTAGAATTGGTAAAAAGTTTAAAATCAATTTGTAATGCATATAAAGTTGAAGTAGATAATGAC
>JAEEGL010223844.1_pt1 | contig 17630 bp, 8 predicted proteins | sample 9134231 | NCBI WGS metagenome assembly JAEEGL01 (sample SAMN16246548, study PRJNA631951) | gut metagenome | biome: gut microbiome; feature: rumen; material: fiber-attached | host: Bos | place: Iran: Karaj | collected 2018-10 | reverse complement strand
ATCCATATCAAATACACATAATGTTTTTTTTCCTTCCATTTTTAAATAATGTTAATTTTTTAAACTTCTTATTTAATTAGTTTTTTTATTTTTGTTTTATTAATAAAAATATTTTAAAAAAAAAAAAGAAACTTTTATACAATATTTAAAAAAAAAAAATTCAAATAAAAAAAAAATTTTTTAAAATTTTTGAAATTTTAAACAAAAAACTAAAAAAAAAAAAAAAAAAAAAAAAAAAAAAAAATAATTCAAAAAAAAAAAAAAAAAAACTTATAAAAAAAAAAAAAAAAAAAATGAGAATCCAATCCTTTTTCACAGACCCAATAATCCATCGTTCATTCAAAGGAACAAACGACCCAATAACCTCATGTATATTTTCCCCAGACATGAAACAATGTATAACAGGCTCAACAGACGGTAATGTATTTGTCTGGAATTTCAAGCCTCAAATGCGTCCATTTAAATTTATAGGTCACAAATCCTCAATAAACGAAGTAGCAATAAACTTAAAAGGAGATTTAATAGCTTCAGCATCAAACGATGAAACAGTACGTTTATGGTCAAATACAGTAAATGCAAAAAACCAATTATTAAAATGTCATGCATCTCCAGTAAGATCAGTAGACTTTTCAACAAATAATAAATTTTTATTAACAGCTTCGAATGATAAAGTAATAAAAATTTTTAATATAACATCACCAAAAATAAAATTTATATCAAGTTATACTGGACATAATAATTGGATTAGATGTGCTAGATTTTCACCTGATGATAGATTAATTGGTTCAAGTGGTGATGATAATACAATTAAAATTTTTGATATAGAAAAAAAAAATATGATACATTGTTTTAATGATCATTTAAGTCATGTTAATTCTTGTCGTTTTTCTCCAGATGGTACTTTAATTTCAAGTTGTTCTGATGATAAGACTATTAAAATTTTCGATATTAGAAGTGGTAGATTAATTCAACATTATGATGCACATACTGATAAAGTTAATTGTATTTCTTATCATGCAAGTGGTAATTATTTAATTAGTTGTTCTGATGATTCAACAGTTAAAATTTGGGATTTAAAAATGGGACAAATATTATATACTGTACATGGTCATCAAGGAAAAATTAAAAGTGTTAATTTTTCAAAAGAAGGTGATTATTTCTGTTCAGGAGGTGAAGATTCAATATTAATGGTATGGAAAAGTAATATTAAAAATATGGATGAAGAATTTAATACTTTAAGTAAAGCTACTAATCAAACTGTTACAATGTCAAATAAGAGAAGAATTAATTTAGAAGATACTAAAGAAAATTATGATAATAATTTTATAAATGAAGTACAAATGGGAATTGAAGGAGGTGAGAATATAATAAATGGAGGTAAAATACCAAATAAATATTTTGCTAATAAATATAAAGTTACTATTGAAAAAGGGATTAAAAATGCATTTATGAAAACAAATAATAATATAAATACTCAAAATTTACATAATACAAATTCAAGTTATCAAAATAATTCAAGTGCTATGATTAATAATAGTCAAATTAATCCATTTGCGAATTTACCTACTGAATTAGCATCTTCTTTTGATAAAATGATAACTCAATTAGAAATTATAACTAAAACTATGAAAATTATGTCACAAAGAATTCAAACTGTTGAAGGACAAGTTGAAGAATTATATAATATGAGAAGATTAACTTCTTCTATGAATAATATGATGGAAAATAATCAAAATATTTTTAATCAAAATTTATCTAATGATAATTCACAAAATAATCAAATTCATAATCAAGATATTATTAATGATGGGAATCAAGAAATTATTGAAGATGGGAATAATGATATTATTGAAGATGGGAATAATGATATTATTGAAAATAGGAATAATGATATTATTGAAGATGGGGAAGAACAATTTGAAGAGGAGAAAAATAATTTTGAAGATAATAAAAATGAAAATTATGAAGAAAATGAAAAAGAAAATGAAAAAGAAAATGAACCTTATGAAATACCTAGAGATGTTAATGATGATGAAATTTTGCAACCTAATGAAAATGATAATCAAAATCCTGATGAAGTTTTTGAAGATAAAGAAAATGAAGATGAAAATCAGGAAAGTTAAAAAATTATAAAAATGAATAATTTAAATTTTTAAATTTTTTTTTTTTTTAATTTTTTAACTTTTTTTATTAATTTTATTTAATTTTTTTGAAATTTTTTTTTTATAATTTTGATAATTTAAGATATTTTATTTATATATATAAAAGTATTATTATTTTTTAATTTTTTTAATTATTGAAAAAAAAAGGTTGATTTGAATTATTAGGTAATCTTTTTATTTTTTCAATAGAAAAATCACTTTCATAATCATCAAAACTTATTGATAATTTATCTTTATTATTATTTTCCATATCATTAATTATAATATTAGGGTTTAATTTTTTGAAAATATTATCAGTATTATTTATTAATTCAGGGTTTTCAATATCATTTGAAAAAACTTTTTTACTATTAAATATTTGTTTATCTTTTTTATTTACTGAACTAAAAAAATGTATTATTTTATCTACTCTATCTTCATTTGAATTGGAATAATTATAATAATTATTATTATTTGAATAGTTAAATCTTGGAGAATTATAATTTGAATTTGAATTATGAAAAATTAAATTTAATTTAAATTCAGTATTAAATTCTTTATTAAATTGTTTTTCATATTTTTCTTTCATTTGTTTAATTTTATTTTTTGTTTCTGAAAATGAACATAATGAATTAATATATGAATCAAAAGAGTTTTTAATTGTATCTTTTATTTTACATAATATATCAAATGCCTTTTCTGTTTCTTTTTCTATATCTTCATTTTTATTTACTAAATTATTTTTATTTGATTTTTTAAAAGTTTTTATATTTTTCTTTAAATTTTGTTCTGTTATTTTAATTTTATATTCTTCCTTTTTTAAGTTAGTATAATTTAATAAATTTTCTTCAGATTTTTCAGAAATAAAATCAACAAAATAATGAATTGATTTTAAATTAATATAATTCATAAATTCAATTTCATTAAAAATATTATTACTTTGTTTAAGTTGATTTAAAGTATTTTGCATATCAATAGAAAATTTTTTGAAATGCTGATGTGAAGAATAATAAAATTTTTTCATTTTATTAAATTCTGAATGAAATAATTTTAATTGAGAAAAAATAAATTCTGCTTTTTCCATTATTTATTTAATAATTAAATCCAAATGATTAAAATTATTATTAAAATAATGAATTAAAAAATTATTTAAAAATTTTTTTAATTAAATACTAATTAATAATCTAATATTATTCAATTTCATATGAAAAAATAATTTTTAAAATTTATTAAGTATTAAATTAAAGATTATTTATTTTTAAAATAATTCTTTTTCAATTTATCATAAGCATTTTTTAAAAGTTTAAAATAAATAACATATTTATAAATATGGCAATATCACGTAAATTAACATTAGATTTTATAAAATTAAAAACAAACCTTTCTAAAACTAATCAAATTAAGACATTAAATTTATGGGGAAACGATTTTGAAGATATATCAATTTTATCAGAATTACCAAAATTAGAAGTAGTTTCGTTAAGTGTAAATCACATAAAAAATTTAGAAGTATTTCAAAAACTTGAGAACTTAAAAGAATTGTATCTAAGACAAAATTTAATTGATAACTTTGATCAAATAAAAAATTTAGAAAAATGTCATAATTTATCAATTCTTGCATTAAAAGATAATCCAATTACATTACTTCCAGATTATAAAAAGAAAATAATTGAAATTTTACCTCAATTAAAAAAACTTGATGAAGATATAATTGATCCAAATTTTAATCAAAATAATAAAATAAATAAAAGTGTTATTGTACAAAATAAAAATAATTTAACTACTCCTTATAATAAAAAAGAAGCAAAAAAATTATCAATCAATACAAGAGAATCAATTGGATTAGATAATTCACAAAATCCTTTTGAAAAAAATATGCAAAGTGAAGGGGGTTTAAAAGAAAAAGATTCAACAAAAGAAAAAGAAAATATAAAAGAAAAAGGAAATTTAAAAGATAAAGAAAAAGAGAAAAATGAAGCTTCTAATATATTAAAAACTATAAATGAATCAGTAAATCAAGTAAATCTTACTGAAAATAAATTAAAAAAACTAGAAAAAGAAGATATTAAAACATCAAAAAGTATATCAAATTTTAAAGAATTTATGAAAAAAAATAAAGAACCTTTTAAAAAAAAAGAAATAAAATTTGAATTTGTAGAAAAAAGAAATAAAAAAATTCAACCTTTAGAAAAAATAGATAGTCATAAATTGACTCAAAGTTTCAGTGTTGCAGATTTTAATGCTTTAAAAACTCAATATCAAAAAAAAATTATTCCTAATTTTAGAAGAGAAATAATAAATAAAACAGATAGAATTGAAACAAGTAATTTTAATACTAATTATAATGTTAATAATCCTCCAAAAGAAAATGTACTTGTTTCTTCTCAAATTTCACCAATTTTTAATAGACAATTTAAGAATAATTTAGTTAATTATAATAAAAATAGAAATACTGTAATTCAAAGTGTTAAATTATTATTAACTACTATTGATAGTGAAGGACTTCAAGAGTTAAAAAATGAAATTGAGAATTTATTAATGAATAAAAAATAAAATAGTAAATTAATATTTTATTTTTAATTTTTTATGTTCTAAATAAAAAAAAATTTAGTTTTAATACATTAAATAATTTACTATGAACAATTATTACAATTCTTTTGATAATAATTTCCATAGAAAGAAAATTTTTCTTCTTTATTATCAAATAAATAACTTTTTGAATTAATATTACTTAAATGAGGAGTATTATTATAACTATTCATAGTTGATTTTAAAGTCTCTTGATATTGACCTTCTAAAGTATTATAATTTGATTTTAAATTATTTAAAACATTTTCTTTTTCAATTAATTGATTTGAATAAAAATTGTGAACATGATTTAATTCATCTTTAATTGAATTTATATCACATTGTATTCTTAATGATTCCCTTCTTTTATTATCTTTTGCTTGATTATTAATTTTGGTTATTTTTTCTTTCATTTCTTCATTTTCTTTGAATATTTTTTTATTTTCAGATATTAATTTATCTATTTTTTCTTGAGCTTCAATTGAAATTTTTTGAAAGTGATTTATCAACTGTAGTTTCTCATTTAAATTATATTTTAACATTGCATTTTCATTTCTTAAATTATTTATCATTTGACCAATTTGTCCTACCATATTTTGAAAGATAATATTATTTTCAATAAAATTATCATCATTAATATCTTCTTCTATAGAAACGTTATCTTCTTGAAACATTTTGCTATTTATGTTTTAATTTATTATTTGATTTTTAAAAAATATTTTAATTGAAATATATTTTAATAATTTAAATTAAATTAAATAATGATAAGTATATTTCATTATAATTTTTATTTTCTTCCATATTAGTGAAATATTCTATTTTAATTTCTTTTAATTTTTCATTTATTAATTGAATATTTATTTTTTCTAAAAAATCTGTTATTACATTTATTAATTTACCATTATTCATAAAATTTACTATTTTAGAATTTATATTATTAAAATTTAAAGTAATATTTTTATTAAATAGTATTGAGAAATCATTTGGTATTAATTGAATATTTTCATTATCAATTAATTCATATGTTATTGTATTATATATTCCATTTTGATTTAATAAATTAAATGTTAATATTTTATTTTCTGTTTCAAGCATTGAATTTGTAAAATCTAAAATATTATCAAATTTAAAACTTGATAAATTATTTGTAATATCTTGAAATAAATATATTGTGTTATAACCTATAAAAGATAAAAAAATTTTAAATAAATTTTCTTCATCTTTTGAGTCACCTTTAATTAATATTGCACTATTTTGATTTATTTTATATTTATCAAAAATTAATAAGTATAATTCAACTAATGTTTGAATAAAAATTATTAAATTAATATTATAATTCTTCATTTTAATAGGATAAAGTATAATTTTATTAATTGATATTGTAATATATAAATCATTTTTTATAATATTCTCTTTTATTTTTTGAATTAAATCTTTTTCTTCTAGACAAATATAAATATATTCTTTTTTTGATAATAAGTAAATTGTTTGATTATTTTCTTTTATTTCACCAATTATTGATATAAAATTTTTATTTTTTTTCTTTAATACTTGTCTTATTTTAATTTTAATATTCTCATAATTTTTTAAATTTGAATTTTTAATATTATTGATAAATAAATTATCCAGTTTAATTAATGATGATTTATTATTATCATTATTTTTTAAATGAAAAAATTGAGAAGTATCAATATCAAATTCCATAAAAAAAAATTCAAAAAAAAATAAATATTATTAAATTAATATAATAATTAAATAAAATGGAAATGTATACAAAAAAGAGATATTCGGTTTTGTAAGAAATTTTTTTAATAATTTTATAAATTAAAAAGACCATTATTAGGAAAAAATAAAACTAGTAGAAAAGTTTCAAATTTGACAAAAAGAGATTCAAAAATATCAAATATATCAATAGAGCAAAATTCTCATTTAAATAAAAATTTAAACTATACAGCCATTAAAAGCCACAATAAATCTCATAGAAAATCAACTAATATTTTTATTCATAATTATTCATTAAATGAACCATTACTTTATGAAAACACTTCAATGGAATCAACAGGAGATAATTTTAGAAATTTTCAAAAAAATAATAATAAAAAGAAAAATTTAACATATAATTTAATCCATCTTAATAAGAAGAAAAATAATCCAATTAAACCAAAACATCATTTAATTAATAGTGATGATTTTTCACAATCAAATCATACAAATTATTCTTTTAAACGTCCAAATTATATTGTAAAAATTGAAAAGAAAGAAAAAAAACTTATTAGTACAAATTCAGATTTATTTAATTTAAATAATGTAATGACTAATAAAAAAAAAATTGATATTAATTTAAATAATATTGATATAACTGTTCCAAAAAAATTAAATAAATCAGAATTATTTCATAACACAAATAATAATATATCACAAAATCAAGATCAAATTATTAGTTCTAGTAATAGAAATTTTAGTAGTGATAGTTCAAATGACCAATCAGGTTTTATTTTAAATAAGAAAAAAAATAAAAAAATGATAAACCTAAAATTAATAAATAAATCACAATCAAGTTTAATGTTAAAAAAAAAAAAACATTCAGTACAAGATTCATTAAGTCAAAGTAACATATCAAATAAACCAATTTTTGGTAATAGAAATAGTGTTCAATATATTCGTTCAAATAATAATAATATTATTTCATCATCAAATGATGGAATTAGTACAGATACATATTTAAATAATACATATGGAATGAATAATAATGGGAATTTAAATAATGAAAATGAAGAAGAAAAAATTTATAGAATTTTATCTCCTGTAAAAGAAAGGAATTCAACAAATTACTTTAAAAAAATAAAACCAAAAAAAATGAAAACATTATTCACACATAGAAATGAAAGTCTAAAAGATAACAATTTAAGTAATAATGAAATGGATATTGATTCAGAAATGGAAAAAAAAATGAATAAAAGTGTTAAAATAAAATCAAAAACAACATTTGTAAAAGAAGGAGAAAAATCAAATTTTATGACAAAATTAAAAAATTGGTCAAAAAAAAAACAATTTAAACATTCACATTTTTTTAAATTATTTAATATTACTGATGTGAATACTTTTGGACAAGAAGAACAAACTCCTAAACAAATACAAGATTTAAAAAAAGGTTTAATGCATAATTTATCATCTTTTTCTCCAATGAAACAAAAAACACATGTTTCATTTACACAAATTAAAAGAACTAGTTCTGAAAAATCAAAATCATCAGCAAATTCAAAACAATCAAGAGCAATTACAAATAAAAATATATCAAAATATTCATTAAATGATAATATAACAAATTCAAATTTTGAAAAACAAAAACATTATACTTTAAAAGAGAATAATAATTCTCAATTAAATTATAAAAATAATTTTTTAATTAAACCAAAAAGAAAAGCATATAAAAAATATGTAAAACAATTATCAAGAATACCAGAAATTTCAACAAGAACAAAAGAAAAAAGAAAAACATTATTAGTAAAACAAACATCTAGATCATCAACAAAACTTCAACCAGTGTTAGATTCAAATCAATTAAATAGAAATTATTCAAATAAATCAGTTCAAAAAGTAAATACAAAAAGAATGTTAGATAATTTTGTAAATAAACATAGTAAATTTTATTTTCAAGAAGAAAGAGATTCTGATTATGAAAGTAAATCTTCTTATAGTTCTTCTTCTGATAGTTTTACTAATACTTATAAAAAAGCAAAATCTAAATATTCACAAGGAAGTTTTGGTTTTTTTGATATGAGAACAAATTCTATTAGAGTTTCTATGAAAGAAAGAAAATTTTCTGTTGAAAATAGATATTTAGAAGAAATTGGTCAAAAATTAATTGATTATTTTCAAAATGAAATTGAGAGTTTATTTGATGATATTACATTCACTGGAAATGATAAAAAAGATTATTTAGTTAATAAAATTATGAAAGAAAAAAGTCAATTATTTTGGAAAATTGAAAAAAAATATGAAGAGAATTTACAAAATATTTTATATAAAAAAGATAATAATTTATATAATAAGAATAAAGAAGATCTTTATAATAATGAAATTTTTTCTCCAAGATTTAAAGAAAAAGTTGATCTTTATATGGATTTCAAAAATTTGAAAATAATTCATTTTTATTATTATGAAAATATTATTATACCTTCTTTTAAATTTATTTTAAATGAAAAGTATTTAGAAGTTGATATTTATGAACAAATTTATACAGCAAATTATTTATTAACTGATTTAAATAAGAGAATAAAAGAAATGACATTATTTTCTCATTTTTTAAATGATAAATATAAAAAAAAGGTAACATTTTCAAATGTAAAAAAAATAATTAATATAAAAGTATATAAAAAAATAAGTAAAAAATCAAAAAAATTTTATAATAGATTTCTTATATGTGATGAAGGAATATCAGATTTTTATTTTAATGATATTAATATTATAAGAACATATTCATTTAATATAGAATCAGTATTAAAAAGTCAATTAACTACACAGAACTTTAAAAAAGCATCAAAAATGAGATTAACTGCAAAATTTTCATCAAAAAAAGGAACAACAAATAAAACATACTTACGTTCTAATTCAAATCAAAATACTCCAATTTTATATAGAAATATTAAAAATAATCAAGAAAATCATAAAAATAATACTAAACAACAAATTTGGAGAAAATCATTTTTTATTAGAAAAAGAGATTTTTTAGCTAATAATAAATTATTATTAGTACAAAAAAAACTAAAAATTCAAAAAGAAAAATATAGAAAAAAAATCCAAAAAAAAATATATTCATCTCCTTTACAATTAGAAAGTAATTATTATTATTATATATTAAATCAAAAAAAATTTTTTAACAAAGAATCAATTTTATTTCAAACACATAAAATAAAATCAGATATAATAAAAGGATATAGTAATTATTCAGAAATAATATTTTTTTATGTTAAAGATAATAATTTTCAAAGTTTTAAAGAATTATATTGTAAATTTAAAATAAATCCAGAAATAAAAGATGAAGATGGAAATTCTCTTTTAAATTTAGCAGTTCAATGTGATTCATATGAAATTATTGACTTTTTACTTTCTAGCGGAGCTCTTCCAAATTCTCAAAATAAAAAATTAAATACTCCTTTACATTATGCGTTAACTCATCAAAATTTTAAAATCGCTGATTTATTAATTAAAAATGGAGCTGATGAAAATATTAAAAATAAAGAAGGTTTAACCCCTTGGCAATGTATAAATTCAAAACATTCTATTATTTAATTTTTTATTTTAGGTTTTTTATTATTTTTTTTTTTTTGAAATTATACATTTTTTTTATTTTTCTGGTTATTTTATTTTTTCTTTTTTGTATATTATGAGTTTATTATTAAATGAATGAGAGAAATTATTTTATTTGTTGTTTATAAAAGGAGCTTATTTGATGAATTATATTTTAATATTTTTATTTATTGTAAGATATTATAAAATTATTGAAATATTTTATAAATATTTTTCATAAATTATTAAACATTTTTCTTTAATTAATATAAAAGTTTTCAATATAAATAAAATAAACATTTTTTAAACTCAAAAATAATATCAAAAAATAAAAATCTAATAACCTTATTTAATCATATACTATATTAGAAAAATAAATATAAAACAATATTTAATATAAAAATATAAAAACAATTGCAAAAATTTCAATCAACATAACGATATTTCCCAATCAAATCATAAATATCATCTTCATTAACATTTAATTGTTTTAAAATAGAACCAAGACACAATTTAATATTTTGATTAAAGTTAATTTGAGAAATTAAAGACTCAATAGTTTTTTTTAATCTTTGTTTAGAATTATAATCTTTTTTATCACCAACAAAAGTAAAAATTCCTCCTTTACTCATATTATCAATTAATTCATCAAAATTTAACTCATCAATAAATTCAGGTCCTTTAAAATCATCTTCAATAAAAGAAAACCCAATTATATTTCCTTCTTCTTTATATTTATTTACTTTATTTGTTAATATTTTATTGTCTTTTTTTAATTTTTCTATTTCATTTCTTAATTTATCTGGATCATTATCATCATTTTTTTTCCTGTTAAATAATTTTGCATAATTTACACTTAATCTATTGTAATCTGATTCTTTTTTTATTAATTTTTCTTCAAGATCTTTTTTTTTCTCTTCTAAAGTGTCTATTTGCTTTTGTAATTCTATAGAATTGTTTTTTGGTATATCTGTAAATTCAGAAAAGTCTTTTCTATATTTTATTTCTTTCCATATAAAATCACTGAAATTTTCATCTTTATTTATATCTTTATTTTTAAATAAATACCATTTTATTCTTCTATTATATTGAACTATTTTTATTAATTCATGTGTTTCTGGAGAAATTTCTTTATTTTCATATATATCATTTATATTATTATTTGAATTATTTTTATAAATACTTATTTTCTTACTATCAGATCTATTTTTTAATCTTGATACTGATTTTAAAGAATTTATATGTTCTGAATCTTTTTTAAATAAATTTATTTGTTCATTTAAATCTAAAATTGTTTTATCTTTTTCATTTAATGATTTTTCATATTCTTCTATTTTTTTATTTAATTGAGATAATTTTTCATCAATACTATTTTCAAATAAAGAAACTTTATTATTTAATGAATTATTCTGATATTTTTTTTCATATTCTTTTAACTTATTTTCATATTGTGATAATAACTTTTCATTTTCATCAAAATATTTATTCATTTCTCTATCTTTCTTTCTAAATTTGTTATTTAATTCTCTTAAATTAATTAAAAATTCTGAATTTTTAAGTTTAAATTCTTCTAATTTTCCTAATACACTTTTATTTGCTAATTTTGTTAATTCATTTTCTTGATTATTTTCAAAGTAATTAATTGATTTTTTTCTTCTAGTTTTATGTGATTTTGCTTCTGGTGAAATTTTCATTTCTTCTAATTCATTTTTTAATTTTTGAGTTTCTTCTTCTGTTTTTTTCTTATGTGTATTATATGTTTTATCTAAATCATTATATTCTTCATTTAAGATTGAATATTTTTCATTTAATTGATTATATTTTGTTTTTGTTTCATCTAATTCTTCTTTTATTTTCTTTTTTTCTTCTGTTAATTCTTCAATATCTTTTTCATAATTTGATAATTTTTCATTTATTTTTTTTAACTTTTGATTTAAATCTTGTAATTCTTTTTCTAATTTTGATTTTTCATTATTTACTTCTTTTAATTGTTTACATAAATTTGAAACTTCTTTATTTGTATTAATACTATTTTCAATATTATTATTAAATAATAATTGAGAAATTTGATTATTTAAACTTTCATTTTCTTTAATAAGTAAATTATTCTTTTTTTGTATTTCTTTTAATTCATCAATAAAAATATTTAAATTATCATCTTTTCCATTATTATCATTATTATTTTGAAAATATAAATTATGTAAATTATCATTAATATTACATGATTTAGCTAAATTTTTTATCTCTTCTTTTAATAATTTATTTTCTTCAATTATATTATTAATTTCATATTCATTTGAATTTCTTACTTTATTAAGATTTTGATAAGATTGAATAGTATTTATTTCTTTTTCTTCACTATTATAATTATCATTTTTATCTTGTTTTTCGATTGAAAATTGATATGAAAATTGATCAAAATCTTTATTTAAATTTCTTTTTGTATTATTACTTGTATTTTTTTTATCAAAAATTTTTTCTTTTTCAATTTCTTCAAATTGACTATTGAAATTTATACTGTCATTTAAATTAAAAGTAACTTTTGTTCTTTCATGTTTATTTATATTATTATTATTTTCAATATCATTATTATCAGTACTAGTATTTAAAATAAAATTATTTTTAAAATTATTATTTTCTCCTTTTAATTCTTCATTTTCTCTTTCTAAATTTTCTTTTAAAAGAAGAATATTTTCATATTCTTTTTTTAACTTTCTATAAGGAAAAGAAGGAGAATCTTTAATTTCTTTTTCTTTAGTATATAAATCTTGTTTTAATTTATCATTTTCATTTTTTAATTTAGTTATTTCTTTCATTAAATCTTTTCTTTCAATAACAAAAGATAAATTTCTTCTTTTATATTCTGCATGTTCAATTTTTAAATTATCAGACATAACAATTGAATGTTTATGTTTCTGTTTTAATTCATCAATTTCTTCATTTAATTCTTCAATTATTGTATCTTTATCTTTTTGAATTTCTTCTTCATTATTATCTTTTATTTTTAGAGAAAAGTTTGAATATTTTACTAAATTTTTGTCTGATAATGAACTTTTTTTTATTTTTAATTTATCTTTTAAAATATCTATATTTAATTTTAATTCTTCTATTTCTTTATAATTTTTTTGTTTTTCTTCTGATAAAATTTTATTTTCTATTGATATATCTTGTAATTGTTTTGCCAATTTTTTTCCCATATTTTCTTCTTTTGAAATATCATTATTTATAAATTTTAAATTTATTATTTTTTCTGGTTTGAATTTTTCTTTTCCATTTTTGATTTCATTTAATTCTTCAATTTGCTTTTTTAAATCTTCGTTTTCTTCTTTAATTTTTAAATTTGATTTATTATTTTCTAAAGTTAATGTTTCTATTTTTTTTTCTAATTCATTTTTTTTATTTGATAATTGGAGATTTAATTGATTTATGTTTTCAATTTGGCTTTTATTATCATTTTTCATTTTCTTTATTTCAATATTTAATTTTGAAATTTCATGTTTTAATCCTTCATTTACTTCATTTAAAATAATTTTATTTTGTTTTAAATTTTCTATTTCTTTATTATTAGTTTTTGAAATTTCAACAATTTTATTTGTTAATTCTGTTATTTCTTTCTTATTATTTTCATTATTTTTTAATAATTCTAAATTTTCTTGTTTAATTTCTTCTTTTTCATCTACAATTCTTTGAAAATCTTTTTCATTTTCAGAAATAATATTTTTCAATTCATTAATTTCTTTATTTAAACTTTTTTTTTCTCTTTTACTTTCTAAACTATTATTTTTCAATTGTGTAATTTCATTTTGTAAATTTTTAATATTATCTTTTTCTTCTTCTATATTTTCTTTTAATTCATCTATTTGTAAATTTAAATTTTTGATAATTTCATCCTTATTATCTAAATTATTTTTATCAAATTCATTAAAAGATAATTGATAATGCCTATATCTATTTTTTAATTGATTTAAATTATTTTCATTTTGCTCAGTATTATTATATTTTTCTTGTTTTGAAGATTTAAAATTATGTTGACTAAAACTTCTTAATGAATTATTTTTTACATTATTATTTTCTGTATGAATAGGATTAGGATTTAATTTTTTATCATGTTTTAAAGATGAAACTTCTTCATTTAAAGAAGTTATTATTTTAATTTGTTCTTCACTTTTCTTTTTCAAAATATTTTGTTCATGAATTAACTTTTCATTATCCTTTTTAAGTTCATTTATAATTTTTTCCTTTTCTTCTAATTTGGTATTGAATTCATTATTTTGAAAATTTCTATTTGATGAAACATGTAAATTTACAATTTGAATATTTAATTTTTTAATTTCTGATTCTTTTTCATTTAATTCTTGATTTAATTTTTTTATTTTTTTTTCTAAATCTTCATTATTAGTTATACTATTTGCATTATCATCAGAAACTTTTGTTGAGTCACTTCCTTTACGATTAAGTCTTCTATTTCTAAAAATACTTAAATTTGAAGTTGTTGTTGAATTAATTGTATTTAAATTTTTTGATATATCATTTTCTTTCATTTTTTTTATTTTATCTTCATATTCTTTTTTTATTTTTTCCTTTTCTTTTTTTAAATTATCAATTTGTCTATTTAATTGCTTAATTTCTCTTTCTTTATAATAAATTAATTTTTCAAAATTTGATTTTTCATTTTCAGATTTGGATAAAATATCTACATTTGTTTTTTTTATCTTTTTATTTTCTCTTAATAATTCATTATTTTTTTTCCCTAATTCGTCAATTTGATTTTCTAATGATGAAATTTCAGTATTTTTATTTTTATTTTCATTTATTAATTCTAAATTTTTTTCTTCTAATTTCTTTATTTTCTTAGTTAAATCATCTAATTCTTGATTTAAATTTGTATTAATTGAAATCAAATCTGAATTTTCTTCTTCCAAATTTTTTATTTTAATTTTTGTATCTTTTGTATTAAGAGTTTCTATTTTTAAATCTGAATTTGTTTTTTCTAATCGTTTTATTTTTCCTTTTAATTCATTAACATCTTTATTTAATGTTTCATTTTCACAATTTAATTCTGTGTTTTTTTCTTCTAATTTTTTCATTTTTCCTTTTATTTCATTTATATTATTATTTTCAATTAAATTTGATTTTTTAATTTTATTTTTTAATTCATAAATATCATCATTTAAAGTTTTATTTTCTATTTTTAAATCACTATTTGTCTTTTCTAATTTTTTAATTTTAAGTTTTAATCCAGTTATATCATTTATTTTATAATCTCTATCAATTTTACTCTCGTTGTTATTTTTTTCCATATTTTTTATTTTCATTTTTAATTCATTTAATTCATTATTTAAATTATCATTTTCACAATTTAATTCATATTTTTCATTTTCTAATTTTTTAATTGTTTCTTCATGATCTTCATCAAATTTTACTTTTTTATCATTTTGAATCTTTTTTAATTGTTTTATTTCAATTATATAGTTTTGTATTGTATTTTCTTGCTCTTTCATTTTAAATTCATCTTGTTTTATAATATTAAGACATTTATTTCTTTGAATATTAATTTCTTTAAGTTGATTTGCCATTTCATTATTTTTTATTGTTAAATTTTTGATTTGGTTTTCATATAATTGAGTTTTATCAATTTCTAAATTTTGAAAAACTGAATAAGTTGTTTGTTTCTTTGGAGTTGTTTTATTTAATTTTATATTTTCAATTTTATTATCATTAGATTCTTTTCGATATTTATTATCTAATGAAGGACTTAATTCATAATTTTTTTTTTCATATCTGCAATTTCCATTGATAAATTTGTAATTATACCTTTCATTTTTTCATTTTCATTTTTTACTATTTTATAATTTCTTTTATATTCACCATCTACATTTATATTATTATTTGAATTAATACTTGAATTTGAATAATTTCTTTTTTGTGTTTCAATAGTTTTTTCACTACTAATTGTTCTGAATTCAATTTCTTTTTTTTTTATATCAGTATTTACTTTTATCATATTATCTACATTTAAACTTTTTCTTAAAATATGAATCTCATCTCTTAATTCATTGTTTTGTCTTTGTGTTATAAATAATTCTTTATTAATTAAATCAAATTCATTTTTTAATTGTTCATATTCATTTTTATTAATATTTGATTCTGTTTTTACATTTTGATTTGAATAATTATATTTAAATTTTTCAATGTTATTTTGTTTATAATTTGAGATATATGTTGAACATTTCTGTGTTAATATTTTTTTTTCTTTCTCAAAAGTTAATTTTAAATTTTCAGGAATATTTTTTCTAATATTATTTTGTAAATTTACTACAGTTCCTAAAAAATGATAAACATCATTTGAAAATTCATTTAATATCTTTCTATAATTTTCACATTCTTCTTCTAATAATTTAATCTTTTGATTATTTTCATTATCTCTTTGACTTAAAGAATTAGAAAGATAAATTGTTTTAATATTATTCTCTGAATTTGATGGATTTTTTAAATTATTTTGATAAGTATTTCTATAAATATTAGAATAATTTTGAGTTGAATAATTCATATGATTATTATATGGTTCAATTAAAGTCTTTGTTGAATTATTTGATAATTGTAAATCTTTATTATCATTTTTTATTTTTTGAAATTTATTTCTTACATTTTGTATTATTTCTGTTTTTTTAATAGTTAAATCATTATTATTCATACTGTTAGATGAATTTATAAAATTTTTTACATATATTTTATTATTCATTGGATAATTAGTTTGAGATATTTTATCAGATGAAGAAATTTTACCTTTATCATTTTTTTTCTGATTACTTTCTATTTTTGAACAATGATAATTTTTCATTTTTCTAACAATTTCTTTAGCATTTGTATAAAAACTACTAAATGAACTTTCAATTTGTTGTAAAGAAGTTATTAAATTTACATTATTATTACTATTTATTATTATTTCATTTGAATTAAATGACCCTGTTTTATTAAAAACATTTTTTATATGTGTAAAATTAAGACTGTTTATTTTATATAAATGTTTTATTGAAGAAATTAAATCATTAATATATAAAATGAATTCATCACCCCAAAAACTATTCTGTAAACTTTGATTATTATTAATAGATAATGAAGATGAAATATTATTTAGTAAAGAATTATTATTAACCCCAACTTTCTCTTCAAATTTCCTCATTTATTAATAATTAACCAAAAAATAAAAAATTCTCTTTAATTTAAAAAAAAAAAAATAATTTTTTAAACAATTAAAAAAAAAAAAAAACTATTATTAAATTAAAACAAAAAAATTAAAAAAAATTACATTTAAAAACAAAATAAAAAAAAAATGGGATTACTAGACTTACTTCGTAAATTAAAAAAAAATGACAAAGAAGCCAAAATTTTAGTATTAGGATTAGACAATGCAGGAAAGACAACATTACTAAAATATTTATCGAGTGAAGCACCATCAACAGTAGAGGAACCAACAAAAGGATTTAATGTAAAAACAGTAGTAAAAGACGGTTTTAAATTAAATGTTTGGGATATAGGAGGACAAAGTGCAATAAGAAATTATTGGGAAAATTATTATGATAGAACTGATGGTTTAGTTTTTGTTGTTGATTCAAGTGATGATTATAGATT
>JAEEGL014690240.1_pt1 | contig 17631 bp, 15 predicted proteins | sample 9134231 | NCBI WGS metagenome assembly JAEEGL01 (sample SAMN16246548, study PRJNA631951) | gut metagenome | biome: gut microbiome; feature: rumen; material: fiber-attached | host: Bos | place: Iran: Karaj | collected 2018-10 | reverse complement strand
TCCCGAAGGCGGCTCCCGTCATTTCAACTTCCATACAGAAGAGACCCATTCGTCACTGTATGCCGCACTGATTGCATCCCAAGCAAGCCTGAGTTATGATGATACGTATTTCTTCAGGGCAGAGAGTTACTACAATGTAATCACCGAAATCAATCGCCGCGGCTTAAACAGGTACTATGACTATCTCAATTTCCACGAACTCTCCCACGGCGAAGGATTCATGGCTCTGCTTGAACACAGATTGACCGGTAAAGGCATCTACATATTTGACGAACCCGAAGCAGCGCTGTCCTTCCAAAACCAATTGCAGCTCCTGTTATGGATCAATGATGTGGTCAAGAAAGGAGCCCAAATCATCATTGCCACCCACTCACCCGTCATTCTTTCGTATCCAAACGCATCCATCCACGAGATCAAGGATGGCCAACTGGTGCCCACACAATATCACGACTGCAGCGTCTATCGCGACCTTTACGGCTTCCTACTCAACCGCGAGGGCTACCTCCATGAACTCGGCCTCATCGAAAAAGACTAAAGGAGGCAAATCAATGTTTTAGGATTAGCCCTCAAAGCATCAGCGAGATCAAACACACGTCGAAGGCCATGATTAGAATAAACGCTATAACATAGACCACAAGATTCACTATCGCATATGTAGTTTTCCATTCTTTAGCGATAGTCATAAGGTCCGAGTAGCAGTGGGTGAATATCTCGTTAATGGTGCCGGGATAGTAATGTTTGATAACAGCCCAATATCCAAAGACATTGAACAGGAAATAGATGATACAAGCGGCTATACATAACGGATTTGTAGTTGACACGGCTATTACGAGCATCACAAGAGCCATAACCACACATAACAACGGCCAAAGGTGGATGCAGATGTAAACGCTGGCTTTTTCATAATTCCAACCAAAGGGACGGCCTATTTGAGCGAGACAGCCACACAGGAATTGAAATACCTTGTCCATAACGAAGCCTTTAATTCTCTATGACTTCCATCATTCCTTGGATGACCTCTTCTAGTTGGTCGCGATAAATCAGGCCATCTACATACTCTGAGGGGATAGCATTGAATCCGAACTTGGCTCCGAGGATAGAACAAGCAACGGCTGCGTTGGTGTCGGCATCACCACCAGCACGGACAACAGCTAGCAAGCCGTCCTTGAATGTCTCAGCATGCCAGTATGCCCATAGGCCAGCAGCAAGAGTCTTAAGGGTGTATCCTACTGAATTCTCTTCCTGAAGATCTAATGTATTGATGTCTTCACATCGGGAAAGTTCAATGTATTCTGCAATGCGTTCGTCATATTTTCTGCTTATGGCAATTATTTGATCGTATGTCGGGATTGGTTTATCATAAACAAAGGCATGTATCAATTCTGAAACAATCACACATGACCCGGTACAGCGAGGGTCGTAGTGTGTTAACCTGCAGATGTCAGCAGCATTTTGCTCAATATTATTCGGAAGAAGTCCCACAACTGATGTGCGCATTAACCCTCCATTGGCTGCGGATTGATAATGGCTCATCTCCCAAACTTTTCTTGACACTGACAGTGGCCTCTGAACATAATCACCGATCATCAGGACATTACGTGTATTGCCACCAATACCCATCGGTTCTCCATTGGCCCAATCCTTAAAGTTCTGTGCGATGGAGTTGAGGTTTACGCCCTTTTCTTTGACGATTGCATTGGCAATGCATAGCATCATATCGGTGTCATCCGTCCAGTCACCGATTTTCCATCTGCGACGATGGTGGTCCTGGAATATCTCGCTATAATGGGTGAATCCGTTAGGATATTTCCAAGCCATGTCGTATATATCCATGCCTTCTGTCCCCAAGCCAAGCGCATCACCAATTGCCTGACCGTATATCGTTCCTTTGATTTTGTCTAGTATCCGTTCCATTTTTGTTTATATAAGTCCCTATTGGTTAAAAAAGCGTATTCATCAAATCAACTGTCCCTATGATGTGTTTATTGGAACATTTCAATAAATAATATTGCAGGTGTAGCCGAAAAGCACCTCTTTGCTTGATTTACTTATGACAACAGACTGACCTCGTCGTTCGACAAAGACAGAAGCTCGGCAGAAACCGCACCAATCATTCCAATAACAATAATAAACTACTGCCTTGTCGCCTTCAACTTTAACAGAAGGCATGATGTCATCTCGATCTACAAATGGCGCCATCCAATCATAATCAGATTTCGTCATCTCTTTTTCACCTCGAGACCTTCGATCTGCATTAATTTGTTCAATGTTAGCATCCCTAACTTTACAATACCTATCAAAAATTTTTTGCATATCCCCCGCCTTTGAAAAGAGATACATTTTTTTCATGTAATTGGCATGCCTTCCCGTTGGGAACAAAGCTCTAGTTTCGTATAGCAATACTGCTTGCCAAATGCCAACTTCTGTGAATGGGACAACAAGTTCATCCCAAATCGGGGGAATCATACAGCTGGCGTTAGCATTTAATGTATCTTTGATGACCATTGTGTTGTCAAAAGGCTTTGGATTGAGGTCAATAACTCCTTCAATTCCTCTTTCCTTACGCAACTCATTCATGAGACTTACTATCTCAAACTCTCGTTGCGTGTAGTTTCTATCATAGGCCACATAGGTCTGTGACGCTCGCTTGTTGTGAAAGTACAGCTCATAGCACGTTCCCAAACGATTATCAAACTTATATGTATCTATCACAATGTCGGGAGAATGGCTAATTGTGTCCAGCGGCTCAAGAAGCCACTCGACGTTATCGCCCTTCAGTAGATTATGATTCGAGATGTGTTGCTCGATTACTCTCCTGAATTGACATCCTATTTCTCCCAAGGCAGGGTTACAAACATTATTGTATGAGTTCATATTCTATTTGTGTTTTTTGTGCCAATCGTATGCTGTACTATTGTTTATCTAGATTTAGCATTATCTCTTGTGCTTTGTCCATCACCTGTTCCTGGGAAGGTATTATATTGCTTTTGAAGTTTTGATAAAGCCATTCCAGCATTTCCATTATCTTTGATTCTGAGCGTAGCATCAGTCCCACCATCATAATGTTGTCCGTGTTCAGATTTAAAAGCTTCAAACCGCCTATTAATATCTTCTGAGCTTCTGAAAGTTGCATTTCTGATTTCATTTTCAAAGGAGTTTTGTTATCCGTTTATATTTTGCTCGGTAATTACTCCGTTTTCAATTCGCAAATATGCTCCATGATCCAAGGCGTCACATAACCACAAGTCATAAGGCATGTCGGCTATGACGTCTTTTACATTAAAGCAATGATCTACTGCAGTGTGCCCGACCACTTGGTCATAGTCAGGTATCATCTCACCTGCCAGTGCCATCGGACGGATCCATGTAGGTGGCTGCTCGGGAGAATTGCCATAGAGATCATGCGGGTCGCTAGTGTTGAAGCCGAATAATTCTGAAGGGGCAAGTGAATTGATGACGTCTAGTGTGAGGTTGTTCGCTTCGAGCCACGTCTTTGAGATACCTGCATGACTGAATACCTTGTTCCCCATTAAGTGAATCCACTGAGTCTTTGCAAGGAATTCATCTTTGAAATCCGCCATCATTTCAGCTACGTGTGGAAAGAAGCCACTAATCTCAATCGACTCATAGCCGAGGTGCTGCATATCATGGTTTCCACGCAGCAGTATTGTCTCTGGATGCTCGTCTTTGTATCTAAGAATTTCCTTGAGGTTTTCCACCTGGTCCTCATCAGATATATTCTCATGGGTTGATACATAGTCACCCAGGAAGATTACTTGGTCGGGGTGCTCTTTAGCAATGATGTCCTTCCAAATCGTTCTGCCGTGAATGTCTCCTAATACTACAATTCTCTTATTTGCGAGCATTTCGTTTCCTTGCGGATTACGGATGCTGGCCCGTTTTGCTTTTGGCGCTTTACCAGTTAAGATCGTGATAATTCTATCTGCATCATCTTTGGTAATACCGATTCTTGGGTCAGTTTGGACGAAATGAGATTCCTGCTCGGGGAGCATATCGGGTAGGTCATCGAGGATGGCGTAACGGGTATCTTGGTTTCCGTTGGTTGAAAGCCACTCCTTGATTTCGCTGCCTTTTATTGCCGGAATATCCATGAAGTCAAGATCTACGCTCAAAAGCATCTCATCGCTCTCGGTGTTGGGCGTGATGTCGATGACCTTTCCGGGCAAATCCCTTCTGGCCCACATTCGTTGCATAGCATCAAGTCCCCACATCTTCCATGACGAGGAAATCACAATGTCAGCCCCGGTCTCGTTGACTATCCTCTCAAGGTTAGCGACAGCCTCAGGGTCAAAAGCATAGCCGAAGTTGTCAACTTGGTCTGCACCCAAGTTAACGCATCGGTCGTGTTGCCGTTCTGTATTCAACACTCCGTCTATATCCAAAAAAAGAACCTTGCTCTTCATACGATTAACGACAAAGATAACGTTTTTTCTGAAATTTAGCAAATTCTGAATTTACATTTATCACCCATTTTGTAAACAATTAAAAGGAGGTGAATTGTCATTTAAACCAATTGCCATAGTCATTATCAACATAGTCTGTTTTTTCTTCTGTCTCTCCTTCCGCATCGGACTTTGCCTTTCTTTTGTTCTTATTAAAGCACTTCATTAAAGCAGAAGGGATCACAATAATTAATATGCAAAAAGGAGCCAATGCGAACAATAGGAGGTAAAAATACCAGGGATCCTTTTTGAAGTAATACAGTCCGTTCCTAATGGCTCTGACAACAACAGCTCCAAGAACTATCACCCATGAAATGACGTAAACTATAAGAACGATTTTCATACAGTTATTGGGTTCATTTAATCAACATCGTTTTACATAAGCGGCAAGACTGCGAGAGTTGCTATTGAAGCTTTGTCCTACCATCATTGGCTTCTTTGCTAGGAAGCAACTTTGCGCTTATAGATAATCTTGGCGCCGAAGTCAAGAATCCAACCTTGACTTGCCATAAATGGAGCACCTAAGAGAACATTAATGGGAGGATATGGGTCACCATCCTTATCACGCACTTCATCGGGAAGTGTAAAGATATTGTGAGGCAGAACTTTAAAAAGCGAACAACACGACAGTTCGACAACATCATCTCCGCATAGTGATAGCATGGAAAACCAGACCTTTGCATCATGGACATCTACTTGACCCGAAATGCCCTTCATGACATCCGTGCTATTCAAGTGCTCACACTTGAATTCGTGGTCCATCAACGCCTGGTTAGCAATCACGTTATTTGTGGCTCCAGTATCAACAAGAGTGACAAGTTCTGCTCCGTTTTGTGTGATTGGCACAACTGGAACACCATAAATCTTCAATCCTGCTACCATCGGGAAGAAGAAATCACAATCAGAAGTGCTAAAATTCTTGGGTGTAATTTCAGATGTGTGTAGCGTAAAGTCGCGATAGTCGATAACTAAACGTTGCTGCTGCAGGAATATGTGGCCTAGAATCCCAATGACTGTCATCCCTTTAATTGAAATATCTAACGGCTCACTTTTTACGCAGAAAGTCTCATCAAATTGATTGCCGCCAAATACAAAGGAGAACTTCACTTGTTTGGCCTGCATGACTTCTTGTGAGAAGGATGCGATGGCTTTGGTGCCATCAACAATTGAACATAAAGAGCCCATGCTCTCTACTATTTCTGGCGAAAGTATGTTCTCATTACTTCCAGAGTCTAACAAGAACAGACCGGTGTGCTCCTGTGCATCCTTATCCACATAGTTCACTTGAACAAAAGGTGCAACGTCACCTTTCATTCTAATCATCTCCACTCTGATGATTTTTTCCGCCTTCATATTTCCTTCGTTTTTCGTTTAACGCTGCAAAGGAACAATGTGATTGCGAACGCTATGTTCGCAATTGGTGGTGTGGTCAAGTGTCTCATCTCAAAATCATATTTCGTTCATACTGTTCACGCCACTATCCTCGATGAAGGCATAAGTGATAATGGTCATGCACTTTGTTCGTTTGTTCTCATTTTTCAAATAGTTTTAATATAGAGCTTTCCGCTGTATCTTATTAATCCCACATGCCGACGGGTTCCAACTCCATGAAACCACCGCAGTTCGGGCAGGTGTTATCCCATTTTATCAGATTAGACTTCCCGCATCGGTCACATTCCTCGTGACCTTCAAGAATCGTCCAATCGTCATTAATCGGCTTTTCCATTATATTGTGACAGTCCTGGCAAATAAACGCTTCCAGAAAAACGGCAAAACCAGGGCCCAATGACAATTCATCGGTTTCAAAACCACACTTCTCACATTTGAATATTGCTGTTGCTCCCATACTGATGATTAATCTGTTAAAAAGCGTTCTAAAATAGTGGTTCTTCATCTTCAAAGGAAGATTTAGTTGGATTTAGGTTTTCTACTAATTCCATGTCAAATTCTTCCATCGTCATTGCTATTGCCGGATTCTTCTTGGGGTCAAAAACCGTCTCCTCTGATTTCTTCTCCTCTTGCTTTTGAATTCCATAAGAGATTGGCAACAAGTACTTATATCTATCGGGAATACATTCCGCAACAATCATGCGGAACAAATCATAGCATTCTTGAGCTGAATAAAAAAAGAAATAGTTCTCGCTCTGCCATGTTTGAAAGAACTTGTATTGCACTCCTTTGTCCCATTCTTCAAAATCTATCAGTTCATCGACTAGTCCCAGTTTCCCCATACACCATAGCACTCTTTGAACACTCTGAAGCCATTTTGCCGTCGGTATAAAACCGTCAATCACTCCAACCAGATCAAACTTTTTCTTAGGTGAATAACGGCCACTTAATGTAGTAACATCTTCAGGCACTTTTTCACGGCTGATTGTGGAAGCGATACTCTCAAAAAGGATTCGAGTAGCCTCTCCTTCATCTATATGGCTTTTGGATTTTGCTAAGATATACAGGTATTCAATCTCCCCACTCCAAAATATGTGTGGACATTTTGACAAACGGTCCTTGTCTAATTGAAACTGAGGGTGATTGATCAACCGAGTGCAGAGCCAGGAGTAATACTCGTCCGAATCTAATAATGACAAGTTTTCAAGAACATAATCTGTCGGCAGAAATCTAATTACAATTAATTTGCATTCTGCGTCATGATATTGCTCCCACAGGGTCTTAATGTCATTCGAGAAGAAGTTATCCCAATTACATTTTAACCTTCCATATGCCCATTCTCGATCAAGTTTAGCTCCGAAGAGAAAGACTTTGATAATTTTACGTTGAGATAGGAAATCTTGTTGGGCAAACCTATCTTTGAGTTTTGCTCTTGATGAGACTACTTTACCACTTTTCTTGTTTGTAAACTGTTTTAATAGACAAGAAATGGTTTCATTCTTCTTGGGCTTATTACTCCCAAGAACTTTTTCCGATTCATTGTACAAATCAAAGCCAACGTTCCATCGTGAAGAAGTACGTTTCAACTTTTTTTGGAGTTCCTTCAATTCAGCATAATTGAGTGTATTGACCAAGGCTTTCAATACAGCACGGCTGTTGAAATCTTTATACTTCGGCAGCTGGTAATGAGTAAGAATAAATTCTAACGCGTTATCCATATCATTCCCTTTCTAGCAAATGAGACGCGAGCCCATCGGCAGCTTGTATTAATGACAGAAGAGGGCAGGCCGCTTTTGCTGCCTGGAAATTTCCCTTTATATCTGGAGACTGGAACGGTAGATCCCATGCATGCATGTGCCAACGGATGGCCATAATTTCGTCATCGGTCAGTTTTAAGCCGGCACGTAACAACACTATTACCGACTTCTCGCCGTGTCCAAGCGGAAAGTTGCTGTACTCTACATCATAGCCTTGTACGGGTACCCAAATACCAAGTTTGTTCTTTTGTTTCTTAATAGCGGGTTCGTATATATCCGCCTTACATGTATCGTGAAGCAACGAGGCAATGACCACACTCTCTACAGGTAACCGCTCCGCTAATGATGGGTCCATCTGGATCATCATATCACGAACACCCATGGCCACTTTACACACATTGAGCGAGTGATCAAGTAACCCACCTTGTTGATTCAGGTGGAATCGGCTGCTTGCCGGAGCCTCAAAGAATCCCAACACATCAATATGCTTGATGGTCTCATCAACACCTTCACGCCCAGTACCTCTCAACAACTCAATAAACCGTTCTCTATTATCCATAATTGATTTTTGTCTGATTTGGCACAAAGATAATTGGGTGTCACGAACAGTATGTTCGCAACATTACAGTGTTATTCATTGTATGCTTAATGATTTACCTTCTTGTCTTCTTCAGACTGTCAATGATGGGCCGTATTTTCTCGTCGTATTCTTCATTACCATAGTTAATGATTTCCAGGTTTCGGATTGTTCTCGTTATCCCTGTATATAACAGTTCATCAAATGACATGTTGAAAGAAGTTGATAACTCGTATTTTGGTTCCAGTATCAAGAACACGACTTCGCTTTCCCATCCTTTGAATGAGTTAATCGTTGAGATTTTAATTGTTCCACTATTCATCCAGAAATGCAGTTTCTTGTTGTCACGAATGTTTTTGTAGCTATCAGAATATACTTCATGCTGGAATTGAGCGAGAATTTTGGAGTAGTGTTTTCTGAAAGCCTTAAAAGCATTAAGACTTATTCCGCACTTCTGACATTCTTCTTCCAAACGAGACTCAAAGGTATTTGTAAATCTAGTACATAAGTCGTAGATTGAGAATAGTATGGCGATACGCTGACGGACTTTTATTATATCGTTATCATACAATTTTTGCCTGTTCGGAAAAAGTTTTTTCTTAAAGTGCTCACAAATGTTATTAAACCATCCTAAGTGTGGATTATCATCATTATTCTTTCCAATGAAATTCAAGTGTGTCATGTACATGGTCTCAACTGTTTCAAGCATTGAATTTGTTCTCTCCCTGCTTGCATAACGATAGTATAGGTCGAATGTACGCAATAAATCTGTTGTATAGCCAAGAATGGTTATGTCATTAGGGGAGATGTTTGAGTTCTTGTTAAGAATATGATTCCGGATTATTTTATATAATGCAGTAACTGGTTCCTTCTCCTGGAGATACATATAGTTGATGTAACCTTCTTTTTCAAGTTCCTGTCCGAAAAATGTAAATGTGCCATTCTCCGAAAAGTCGTCTATATCATATTTGTTTCCAAAGACATTCTTCTGAAAAGACTGAGCAAGATCTCGAACCTTGAAGTCAGAACGGTAACACAGTTTCAGTTCATTGACACCGCGGACATTTGTGACAACATCTTTATTTTGTGTAGTTTGTCCATAAATGTTTTGCTTAACATCTCCAAAAAGCACATAATCTCCCTCAGGGTCTCGGAAATAGTTCTTTATAATTTCCATCCATGAGCGATGATAATCCTGAATCTCATCTATCAATACAGCATCATATTTGGAAATCTCGTCTTTGTGTTCCTCAAAAAGACGGATATTGCCATAATAGTGAGATTCCAGATATTCAGAAATTTTCTCAGGGTCTAAATTTTTGGGGACTTCAAATTCAATATTCAGGTTATTTAGTTCTGCATTGATGAAATGATGATAGTTAATTATAATAAAGTTTTCTATAGGGAATGTCTCATTGACTCTATTCATTTTGTCATGAATAAAGTTCTTCAGCGTAATATTGAATGTCAAAATAAGTACACGTGGGTTATTGTTCCTCGCTAAGGCCCTTTTGTATGCTTGTACGGCACGAGCAGCTAAAACAGTTGTCTTACCTGAACCAAAAACCCCTCTGATTCTTTGTTCTAATTGAACCTTGCGTATACCATTCTCTATTTTGCCATAGATAATTTCCTTTTGCTTGTCAGAATAATTATATGGAACTCCTTGTGACCGGAGATGCAATGGAGGGCTGAGAAGTCTCTTGAAGTTGTTATATAACTTATCAGTGAAAAAACAGGAAGGTCGTTTAGCAATGAGATATCTTTTCTTTAATAGAGAAATAAAGTCCTCTTTGTTCAAAGAATCATTTCCTATGAAGTCAATGTTATATTCTAGAAAAGTCTGATATTTCTCATCATCCTTGTATGGGGTGACAAGCATGTCCTCAAGATATGACTTACTGGCACAGTGGAAATAAACTGCACAGGAAACGATTTTGAAGTTGCGGTAGTCCTTGATTTTAACCTGGAGCAAATCTGCAACATGAAGATCATAAAGATTATTCTTGTACTTTAAGACTTGGTCAATCGGAGATTTAACTACTGAATTGTTAGGGGTATAAACCCATTTTCTCTTTTCATTCAAATGGAAATTGTCCAGGTTCCAATCTTTGACCTCTATTACCATCACACCATAATCCTTCCTCATGATGATCACGTCTGGATGGTCACCATTGAGGAGTGGATTGAAATACACTTCAAATGAATCATCAAGTGTACGTTCAAGAAAGTTCAGCAAGGTACGTTCTCCATTTGTGGGTTGAACCTTGAACTGATTGATTTTTTCTATGGTGGGATAAAAGATGGCCACAGTTATTTACTTATTAAATTTCTTTTGCAACATTTTAAGTTGATCTTCCATTGTAATATCAGGGAACGCTTGATTCGGATTTCTCCATTTGACATTATTACTATCAAAGAAGAACAGCATAAAGTCAAGTATTCTATCAAAGTCAGATATAGATACATTTGAACTCTTGGGGTGTGCTGCTTTTTCGTTGCGAGCTTTATAAATTTTTGTCCATCCTTGGGCCGAAGAATTCTCAAAACCAAATTTATAAATCAATACGATCGAAACCAAGAAGTTTGTATCAAAGAAACGGTTTATATATTTGCCATTCTTGATGCAGTAATGCCCATTGAGCATTGATATCTTTGAGTCATACGAAACGCCAGTTTTCGTAATAACTTTTTCTTTCAATATGCGATAGCGTTTGTTGCCATTGTAAAGATATAAGCCAGTGTCTGATGAATCAATGACAGAAGGCAACTTGACATATTCCTCTATTGCTAAGAACAACTGAAGAAATGAGTATGCCTTATATTCGTTTCGATCATCGCTTTTCGCCAACAAATCAAATGCAATGTCGATACTTGAAAGAACTTCGTCAGTTCTTTCACCATATAGAGAAGACTTGCTTATCAATTCTTTGACTTTTTTGATTTTTATATAAACATCTCGCAGATAGGCACGCTCCAAGCATCGGATTATACATTTGGAAAGTTCATTCGCATTGCTTACCGAATAATTATTTGGGAAAGCATATTCAGGCGACTCTTTAATATAGTAGCCATCTGCCCCAGCATCCATTAATGCTTTCATGTTCCAAGCTTTATTAGAAGCGGTAAACATGATAACCTGGTTTCCCTTATTCTGCATTTTTATGGTTTCCAATATTCTCATACCAGAGAATTTCGTTGGGTTTAGTGTATCTTCTTCTAAGACTCCATTCATTCTCAAGTCTAGAAAAATCAAGTCATACTTCCCGCTCTCAATGGTATTTTTTGCATCATCTGAAAGACTATCATAATCGGAGACTTGCTCCTGAATGGTCTTGAATTCTGAATTGGGCAACATCTTGCGCAACACATCATCCCAGCCTTTATCTGCTTCATCATCAATAAGAAGTATTTTTTTGCCTTGACCATCAATGGATTTCATCGTTGAGATTTCAGATTCTTGAACGGAATCTGAACAAATAGCATTAATCGTCCTTTCATCTAAAGTTAAAGAATGAATATACTTGAAGTATAAAGATTTACGTGCATTAAGAATCAAAGAGTTGCTAGTTTCGCCGCCTAAAGCAACTCTGTTCAGCACATCTGCCCCCCATTGGTTGGCGATTGAATGTCTTCCTACCGTAGAATTTGGCTTGACTTTTATGAAATCAAGAAAGCCGGGATGATAATCTCTCGGTGTTAGAGGCTTCATTAACTCAACTGCAGTTGGAGTATACAAAGGTGTTTCAAATGATACGCCTTTTGTTTGAAGCAATGATGAGTATGGACTATTTTTAAAGATATCTTGTGTCAAACTAGACATGAAGATAACAGGAGCTAATGCAGCTTTCTTTTTCTCATGCAACGATAATCTGATTGCCAGTGTGTAAGTCAAACATGCATCTGGAGTCTTTGTGCTGTCAACATCTATAATGATGGCATCGGTATCTAAAGGAATATAGGAAGAAATATTATCAAACATTTCTTTTTCTCCTTTTTCCCCAAGTTGAAATGTATTAAGTGTCTTGAACGTTACATTGCTTAACCCTAACAGCCTTTTCTGTGAAGTCTCATTTCCCAATAAAAGAATATTCTGTTTGGGAGCCGTTGCAGTATATTTAATAGCATGACTAGCCAAAAAGTTTATATATGCTTTGAATCTCCCAATAGAAAACTTCCCATTATTTATGCTCTCGATTAACGTTTCATATGTCAGGCGTGATACATGTTTTGCTTTTTCAAAGAAACGCTCAAGCAAATCTGTATCTACCAAAGATAGAGTTAAAGAGTCATTGTCGTTGACATTACTTAGATTATCAAAAATCTTCTGAAGCAAATAAATGAGTTCTCTCTTTTCGTAATCGCTACCATAGGCAATTAACCTAAGGTCTATGTGACCTGATTCACAATATAAGTCAAGGAACCCTTTCAAATTACGATAGAACTCAGACTTTTTTATGCTTTTAACTACATTAGGATCTGACTGAGACCATTCGCCAATAATTGAATGACCATCACTAAAAACCACATAAGGAATATGATTGGTCTTTATCTTATCCATAACTAATTCCTTTGCCATGCGGCTTCCTGATACAAACTTTCCATCAACACAATCTGCTAATGAATCATGTAACAATACGCAAACAGCATCGGCAAGGAAAGAAAAATCGCTGTTCTCATTCAGTCGTTCCTTATGAACAAGACAATCTTCATATTCCTCATTATCTACGAAAGTCGCACCGTAGATTTCTCTTTGGTTTGACTTGTTGTCGTCTATAAGAATTATTTTGTTCATTATTTCAGTTTTCTATAATATGTTAGAATATGAGTGAATCCTGGAATATCGGCTGCAGGAAGCTCTTCTATCTTTTCTTTTCCAGTATCATCAAGGATGTTCCAACGCAAAACCATATCTCTCCATTTTGACTCGACAGACCAGTTGCAATAACCGCAAAGTGTGTTTTTTATGCTAAAAAAATCACCGCCACCATCATTGAATTTTTTCTGAACTTCATCGAGTGACTTAGTTGAGAAGGAACCATATTGAGTGATTTTTATCACACAGGATTTGTAATCCCCATTAAGTGAACTTTCATATGATATTTTAACTTTTGGCGATTCCTTGAAACGTTTAGACATGTCATCTAAGATGAGTTTAATCCCTTTTTCTAAATAGTTTACATATGTATAAAACTCATCGGCGTTATCAAGGTTCTCTGAAATAATAGAAAGATTAGCATGCTTCTTTTCTTGACGCTTCATTATGGTTTTAAGTTGACTATCCGTATTTTCGCTCAATACCAAACGTACCGTGCTGCGAATATCCATAATGGTCTTCTTTATTGTTTCATTGGATAGGATGTGTATTTGGGGATTTTCTTTTGCCCATTGTTTCCATTCTGCACACACATAGTGTTCTGAGTGGTCTTTACCATTACAATCTTTCCAGGTTTTATATTTCCCCACGCCAAAGAGTAAAGTGCGCATAAACGCAAATAAACTCGTAGGTATCTTGAGATCTTTAATTGCATTCATGAAAGCTTCTTGCGCTAATTTTATAAGTTGGCTGTATTCCATTTTTGAATCTGGGTCAAAGTCATGCGTCAAAAATTTAAAACCATCTTCATGGTCAAATAATGACAGGAATGCTGCTGTATCCTTAGGGGCGTGGACTTGTTCTTTTAGGGTGGGCTTGTCACCTTTAGGGTTTTTAGCCTTACCTTCTTTGACTAGACTGTCCGTCTTTTCAATTTCTTGTGTTGCAAGAAGAACCAATCGCTTCTTGTCATTAACAGACAAGTTGCGGCTCTTCAGCATTAGCTTTATGAAATCATATTTTTCCATATTTTACAAATCGTCAAATGACCCTTCATCAATTATAGAATCCAATTCTTCCGTATCTTGAGTATCAGATTCATTACCCAGAGAAGGGTTAGGTTTATTCTTTTTGAGATTGTCCATCCGAATTTCTTCTTCGACTGCAGATATATCTTCTGCCGTTGATCCGAAATCCACGTCATCAATAGCTACTGATTTGTTTATGATAGGAATAGAATCCTCTATGTTCATTGAAGCCTTCTTGTTTCTCCCTGCTTTCTTTTTAGCTTTAGGTGTATCGTCACCTTTTAACAGAATGCCGTTTTCGTAGGCTTCAATGGCTGCATCTATCCCGTTTTTCTCCCATATGTTGACAAGTTCAGCTACAGGAATCTCACTCAAATCTATATCAGTTACGGTCGGATCATAGTAAGTCATCATCCAGAAAGGAACTTTACCATTCTTTGCTGTAAGTACCACATATAATCCTGGTTTAGAATTTACAGGAAAGGTATTCTTCACAGGTTCTACATTTGCAATCAAGTCCTCATCAATAACAATCTTATTCTTTACAAGCTGAAATTTTGCCTCATTTGTTATGCTGATGATTATATCTCTATCATTGAGGGAGACCTTCCCACAAAGCTTACCTTCTTTTGAAAGGAAATAGTTGATTTGACTACCAACTATTTCTTCAAACTCAGCTAGGGTGAAAGAACGAAGATAGTCATATTCCTGTTCCACCTCAGCTTTGATAGGGCTTGTCAGTTTGTCATATCTTGCCTGAAGAGCAGCATACACAGGGTCTTTATACCCCTTTACCATCTTAAGATATTGAAGCTTACCATATAATACATTCTCAAGAAGAGGCTCTCCCTTTTTGACGTGTCCCTTTTGCTCCTTGTATTTCGGATAGAATCTCTTGTAAGCATCATTGTAGCCATACTTCTCCCATATATGGAGAATGTTGCGTATTTCTGCCACGTAAGATGAGCTGGTGTTAACCTTATTGCTGATGATTAATCCCGTTACTTCTTGGCGCCTACCAAGCTTTTGTAAACGAGTCTTTTTCTCATTCATTCTAAAGTGTTGCCCTTCGATAATTCGCTTTAGTTCTGGAAGGAATTTGCTTTTTTTCTCATTATAAACATTATGCATAGAGCTGAATGTTATATCATCAGCATAGCGAGTATAATGAAGATTGAAGCGACGGGCAAGTCCACTTAACCGGCGATCAAGGGTATCACAGATTGCATTGGTGATGAGGGGAGATGTGGGTGCTCCTTGAGGTAATATGTACTTAAATGTCCCATCCTCGTTTTTTTCTCTAATACAGCATAATCCTGCCAATATGTTTGCTATTGGTTGTTTGAAATTAAACGGTTTTAGCTGGAATCTCTTCCATACCCTAGGTTGTTCAATACTAGGGAAGAAATTTTCCAAGTCGGTGTTGAACACGTAGTTCTGACCAATATGTCTGATGGCATTGTCTACCACACAACGGCCCTCTACAAACCCCATTGCGTAATCAGAAGGCTGGTAAATTGCCTTCAACATGATATTTACGTAATACAATAGGTGTCCTAGACCTCGTGACGGCGCAGCAATCTTTCTTACACCACCAGTTTTCTTGGGAATAGAGAAATGCCGGTAGCGGCCGCGAACATTGTTTGGGTTAGCATAATAAGTTAACTGCTTCATAGAAAAGGAAAATGCATCATCCTTCCCCAACTCATCTTTCACGATGTCGTTGAGAAGAAGCAGCAAATCTTCCTTGCTTTGTAGTTCTGCGGCTCTCTTTATGATTTTGCTCTTTTCCATTTTATATAAGTCTTTATAAGCGAAATGAAAGCCTGAACATATACTCGACTATTAATTTCTTTATTTATGTACACTATACTTACATAACCTACATCAATCACTACTAATGACTAAAATAGTGAAACAATTACAATACTAACATTGTATATCCAAGGCTTTCGCTATGGACACCTGATCGAAACGCCAGGACTGGTCAAATTTATTTCATCAAGTATACGTTTCAGACTTTCAAAGATCGCTTTTTCTTGTTTGCAAAGATAATAATTGTTAGCGAAATCTATATTCGTGATAAGATAAAACTTTTTTCTCGTTCACGTTGCAAAGGTATAAGCATCAAACGAATCCTATGTTCGCAAATTGTCATAACTGTCCTTCATTGCTTTAATCCGGCAGCGGATAGCCTTTTGGATATGCTCGGGCGAGAGAACAATTACATCGGAACCAAAAGAGCAAAGCTCACGAATAAGCTCGTAGTTGAGAATACAATCGATACTATAGAACTTGCCTTTCTTTAGGGAAGGATACATGCTATGCAACTCGGCACTGCCATCTTCTTTGATAACCCTTTGGCTGCCATGGAGAGGCTTTGTGTCGATATAGCCTCTTGCGTCGTCGCTTGCCCAGAAAATGATTTCATCGATGGGTTCATTTTCGTAGTAAGTGATCCCAATGATATCCTCATAACGCTCAGTCAAGTCTTCTGAGCATGCACGGTAGCTGAATCCAGGCAACGGATTGACCTTGATAATACGATCAAGAGCATAGGTCAGTATCTTGCCATCAGAATCGGCTGCTCCAATTACATACCACCGGTTATTATACTGCTTCAGAAAATAAGGATGTAAATCTATTTCCTTCTGTACTTCCTCGCCAAAGGGGCAATATGTCAGATGAACAGCTACCTTATTGGCGATATAAGAGAATAGCCTGCCCAGCAAATTGCTGTTTTTGAGATATGGGTTGTTGCTGAAATAGATGATCTTTTCGTGTTCGTTCACTCCAAGTTTGGATTTGAAATCCTCAAGCCACTCAAAGTTGTCGAGCCCATCAAACTGACCGATGGTCTCAAGCACCTCACACAACAGGCTGCGTTCCTCATTACTCAACTTCTTATTGAAAATGGAGAACGTAGGGTCAGCATAACGGACACAACGCTTTCCGGTCTCGGATTTATAGCGCTCGATTTCTGCAAAAATGGGCTCATTCTCAAGATAGACAATGTCTTTCTCAACGCACCGGCGACCAACACCCTCAAATCCGTCTTTTGCAAGACGCACCTCCAGAATATGCGTTAAGTCTTCAATACTATAATCATGAAACCTGTCCGAGAGTAGCTCGTCCAGGATTAGATATCGGTTGAATGCGTTCTTGTTACTTGGCATATCCTATTAAATGAAGATTTCTAACTATTACTGTCCCGTCACGACCAACCATCATTAATCGTTTATTGTCGTTGGAAAATGATACAGATGCAACGGACCGTGCTCGCATTGTGTCTGCAATACCCATTTCTGACAAATCATGATAGAAAATGATCTCATTTTGAGGGTCCTGGGAACTTCTAATACTAACCAAAGAAGATGGTTGATGCCCCCAGTTTAACCTGATTTTTCCATCCGGTTTCCTGTAACGCAAGTACCCTTGTTGGGAGCAAGCAAAATACTCCCCATCTGGACTAAATGTCAAGAAATTAAAGTGGTTTATACAAGAATTTTCTGATGTTGAGTCGGCATAACCTTTAGGAGAATCCGCAAAGAATGTTATTGGATTACTCGTATATGCAGCGACTGCACCTCTCTTGCTGAAG
>JAEEGL013032325.1_pt1 | contig 17631 bp, 18 predicted proteins | sample 9134231 | NCBI WGS metagenome assembly JAEEGL01 (sample SAMN16246548, study PRJNA631951) | gut metagenome | biome: gut microbiome; feature: rumen; material: fiber-attached | host: Bos | place: Iran: Karaj | collected 2018-10 | reverse complement strand
TTGACATCAAATTGAACCATCATTTCAACCCCTTTGTCTACTTTCTATGGTATTTTACTACAATTTATTATATAATAAAAATATGAGAATTACAAGGAGGAGAAATTGAAAAATGAAAAAAAATAATCAAAAAGGTTTCGTCCTTGCAGAAACCCTAGTAGTAACTGTGTTTTTAATGGTTATTTTTGCAATGGTTTACAGTAATTTTTATCCTTTGGTTGGTGAGTATGAAAAACGTGAAGTATATGATGATGTTGATGGGAAATATTCGGCATATTGGTTAAAACAAATGATAGAATCAGCCGTATACGATATTCAAGGAGATCCTGCACGTGAAAAGAATTTTAATGATTACGGATATGTACGTTTTGAATGCCGTGATTTAGCAGAATCCGATAGTAGAACAGTATGTAAGAACGTAGTTTCTTCCTTACAAATCAATGGTTGTGACCAAAATGGTAATTATTGTGACATTTTTATTACCAATTATCGTATTGGAAATCCTGATGATGAAACAGGAACTTTTAAAGCAACCGTAAAAAACAATTTACCTCGTTTTAAAGAAAATTGTTCACAATCAGATGATGCTTGTAAAACAGCTTTCGTTGAAAAATGTACCAACGAACATTCTAGTATTAAGTGTGATGAAGTAGTAGAAAAGAAAGTATTTTCAAATGGTTTTCAAGACTATGTAATAGCACTTCCAGACTATGTTACACCATCTCTAAATTATGCCAATTACCGTGTTTTAGCAGTTGTTCATAATGTTAGAGATAATAATAATTATTATTCTTATTCTACAATAGAAATATCACGTTAAAAAAAGTGTCTAATGGACACTTTTTGTTGTTTTTTGTTTACACTTTTTAAAGTGACAAGTAATTGTTATTTATAAAGAATATTTTATTTTATATTTCTAATTTGATATAATAAGATTAGGTGATAAGATGATGAGATTGATAACAACATTTATTAACTTTCTAAAAGAAGAATTCTTAACAATAATCTTTTTATTAGCTTTTTATTTCATCTTACAAATGCCAGTAAATTATTACATCATTACCGGAGGAGGAACATCAAATGTAGCCTCTCGTATTCATGTAGAAGATCAATATAAAGCAAAAGGTAGTTTTAATATTAGTTATGTAACAGAATTACAAGGAACAGTAATAACCTTCTTATTAAGTTATGTAGTTCCTCATTGGGAAAGAGAATCTGCAGATTTATATAAGTATTCCACAACAGATAGTATGGATGATATTGAATTTAGAAGTAATCTAGATTTAGATTCTGCCAATTCTATTGCAACATATTGGGCTTATACTTTAGCAAATAAAGAAGTAGAAAAAACAGGATCTAATATTTATGTAATTGGATTATTTGAAGAATATCCAAATACCTTAAAGGTAGGAGATGAATTATTAAAGATTAATGATGTCTCTTATAACAATATTGAAGAATATAAAGAATATCTACAAACACAAAAAGAAGAAGTAGATGTTACAGTAATTCGTAAAGGAAAAGAACAAACGATAAAAACAAAACTATATGAAAGTGAAAATCAACAAATCATGGGAGTAGGCTTACAAAGATTAGATTCTTACGTAACAAATCCAAAAGTAAAAATAGAATTTGAACCTACAGAGTCAGGTCCATCTGGTGGATTAATCGCAGCTTTAGAAATCTATAATCAATTAACAGAAAAAGATATTACAAAAGGTTATAAGATTGCAGGAACTGGAACCATAGAATTAGATGGAACAATTGGTACCATTGGAGGAGTAGAACATAAACTACTTGGAGCAGAAGATTCTAAAACAGATTATTTCTTAGTACCTTCAGGAGAAAACTATAAAGATGCTAAAAAATATAAAAAAGAAAAAAATCTAAAAATAAAACTAATAGAAGTAAAATCTTTAGAAGATGCCATTCATAAGTTGGAGGAATTAAAATGAGAATAGGAGTAAGTTTAGATGATACGATTGCTAAAACAACAGAAATCGTTCATGATCGAATTGATACTTTTGCTTCTAAACACAATTTAAATCCCCTAGATGTAATGAATGATGAATATCTAAAACAAGAATTCTTTGATGAGTGTCTACAAGATATTTATAAGAATGCTGATGTAAAAAAGAATGTTGGAGACATCTTAAAAAGATTACATGCTAAAGGACATAAAATATATATCATTACAGTAAGAAACAATAAAGATTCTAAAAATCTAGAAGATGTAGAAAAATTATCCATTGATTGGTTAGTGAAGCATCACATTGTTTTTGATGATATTATTATCGCAGCAGATGGTGATACAAGAGCATCTGCATGTAGAATTCATAAAATAGATTTAATGATTGAAAACAATCCATTTAATTATAAAAAAATAACAGAGACAGGAACAGAATGTTTATTATATGATGATCAAGGAAGATACCAATTAAAAGATCGTTATATGAGTACATGGAATGATATAGAAGAATATATAGAAAGGAACTATGAAAATGAAAAGAATAATTAAGGTATTGGGAATCATACTATTCTTTTTAATTACTTTAAATGTATATGCCGCTAATTATGAAATAAAAGAATTAATCCCTGAAAAAATAGAAACTACGATTGTTACAAACAATTTTAGTTATCGAAAATTCTCTTATAACGGAGAAGGATATATTAATTTTAAATCCATTAAAAACTTAAGAGATGAAGAATTACCAATTAGTATTAGTATTGGATTGTTTGATAAAGATAAGAAAAATATTGGTACTATTAATTACTGCTCGAAAGAAAATCTTTTAGCAGCAAAAGAAGAAAAAGGATTTTCCATTCCTATTACAAAAGATTATCTAGGAGATGGATTTAAAATAAAAGAGATAAAATATATTGCTGTACTAGATGATAATATTACTTGTAAAACAGAAGGAAAAGATTACTATATCGGACAAACCGTTGAAAGAATTGGAGAAGCAAAGAATACAACATTTGATTCTCATGAAACTTTGTTTTTTACGGTAATCGGTGTAGTAGGAGGAGTTCTATTATTGCTATTCTTATATAGTTTCATGTTTACAAATTCTTATGAGAATATGGATGGAGAAGATGTTAGAATAGGATATAAAAAATATAACAGACAACTAGCAGATGATAGAGAAAGAGAATTGAGAATGCATCCTCCAAAACCAAAGCCAAAAGAAAAAATTAAATCAGATGAGGTTTTGGAACAAGAAAAGAAAGCACAAGAAGAAGATAAGACAGGAACAGATTTACATAATTTATATAAATAAAAGGTTGGTGTAAAAATGAAAAAAAGAAATATTGTTTTATTAACAATTACATTATTATTAATAGGAGCTTTAAGTTTTAATTTTTATCAAAAACAATCCATTCAAACAAATAAAAAAGATGTATCAGATAATAGTGAAATAGGAAAATATGGAACAATTTCTGCATATGTGACGATTGATAAAAGAGATGAAAATGCTAATCCACTTACTGGTGCAAGATTCCAATTATCTACATATAATAACGCAGAAAGTTTTTCATCTAGAACTCATAATTCTTATTACTATGTAGATGAATATGAATCAGGAAGAGATGTATTTAATACGGCAAAAGCTGTTCTATCAAAAGAACAAAGAACTGCTGTAGATGCCATTCATACTCTAGCAGACTTTAGAAATGTAGAATATGGAAATAATGTACATTGTTATTATGATGGATATTCTGATAGTGAAGTAGAGGAAGAATATTACATACCATCAGGATTTTATTGTTCATTAGATCTTCCAACAATTTTCTATATTGAAGAAACAAAAGCACCTGCAGGATATTCAAAAGAAAAAGTAATTGTTCCAGGAAATATACAATTGATTTATCATGTGAAAGATTATCCTGCATCATTAGCAACTCAAGAAAGTACAGCTCCACAATTTAGAGTTGCAGAATATCTTGGAGAAGGAAATTTTGATGTAGAATTAATACAAGTACATGTACGTTCATATCCAAGACCAGAAACAATTGATTATGGAACAATCAATGAAGAATTATTAGTAGGATTAGATTGGGATGCTAATGAAGATTATTGGAATGAATATGCAGATATAGGAAGAGTATGCGAATATTCAGATACAGCACCTGTTCCAGCACTTCCAAATCATCAAACGATAGAAGAACATAAACTTCCTGAAAGTGCAACTTTATGTAATGCTGCTTACATTGTAAATAAAAGAGGTACAGTTACATTAGAAGCAAGTAATTATGTAAATAATGTAGAAAGTATCACAACAAAAGTAAATCAAACATTAGAGTATAAAGTAATTATTAAAAATACAAGTAATGTAGATTCTATTGATAATGTTGTTACTGCAAATTTACCAGAAGGATTTATTTATGTAGATGGATCTGCTAGTGATAATGGAATTCAATCTGAAAGTACAATTAAATGGTCTATTCCTAGATTAAAAGCAGGAGAAGAAGTAACATTTACTTATAAAGCATTTGCTCCTAAAACAGTTTCTCCAGGAGTAGATTATGTAGGAACAGCATCTGTAGAAAGTATTAATGTTAATCAAAAGGTAGAAAGTAACAGAACAATGGTTAGATTAGCATTAAATAACCCAAATACTTTTGGAACATTAGAAATTGTTATCGTTGTATTAATAATGGCTATGTGGGTAGTATTCCTAGTAGGAAAGCAATACATTCAACAACAACAGCAACAACAAACACAAGAATAAGAGAAATCTTATTCTTTTTATTTGACAGTATAGACATGGAAAATGATTGTAAAAAAGTAGCATACAATATATAATAAAGATATAAGGTAGGTGTTAGTATGAAGAAACATACTATAATATTTATAACGTTAATAGTAGGATTACTATTAGGAGGATTCTTTTATCAAACAAATAATAGTAAAGTAGAAAAAGAATCTGTTAATCTTCAAACAACAAATCAAGCAGGATTATTTATACAAAATAAAGGTATTAATAAAATCGGAGTAGATAATTCACCATTATCAGGAGTACAATTTAGTCTAAAAACAAACAATAATACTTTTGAAGGATTATCAGAAAAAGATAGTAATAGGTATTATTTTGATGAGGCTGTAGGAGGACCAACTTATTTTGAAAGAGCTTATAATACACTATCACAAGTTCAAAAAGAATATGTGGACTCTATTGATGATTTTCAAGATATAATGAACTTTTATTCTAATACACCTCCAAGTTGTATGGATAGTAGTGTTCTTGAAAGAATATATAATTCAAGCAGGAAACAAATTGAGAATATTCCAGAAGAACAAATAACTCCAGGTCAATTACAACCAACATATTGTGTTATTATGTTACCAACATATTTAACATTAGAAGAAACAAATGTTCCAACTGGATATGTAAAAGAAAAGTATTTAGTTCCAGGAATGATTCTTGCAGAGTATTATGGAAGTGTACCTTATGTAGTACCATCACAAGCATCACCTGCTCCAGATGCAAATTCTGAATTAATTCCAGAAGTTGGAGCAGTGAATTATAGTGATTATCCTGTAAGATTAACTGGTGTTGGAGTAATTACTGGACCAAGTGAATATTATATTCAATATGGAAATGTAGATCGCAATGAATTAACAGGATTAGATATCGAAGAAGCATTAAGAGTATGGAAAAGAAAAGCAGATGATTCATGTGGAACCACACAACGAAGAGAAATACTTCCAGATAGTAAAGCAACTTATCCAGATGGAACCCCATATATTAGTGGGTCAAACATGGGTAGTATTAAGGAATTATTCTCTGGAGATGGATATGAACTTTGTATTAAAAATCAAAAAGGAAAAGTTTCTCTAGAAGCAAATTCCTATGTAAATAATGTGGAAAGCTTAACAACAAGCGTTAATCAAACATTAGAGTATAAAGTAGTAGTAAATAATACAGGAACAGTAGATGCAATCGACAATGTAATTCGTTCTACGTTACCAGAAGGATTTATTTATGTAGAAGGATCTGCTAGTGATGGTGGAGTATATAAAGATGGTTATATCGAATGGAATGTTGAACGTCTAGAAGAAGGAAAGAAAAAAGAATTAACCTATAAAGCATTTGCCTCTAAAATCGTTGTTGCAGGACAAGATTATATTGGAAATGCATCAGTAGAAACATTTGGTGTAGAAGAAAAAGTAGAAAGCAATAGAACAATGGTAAGATTGTCATTACAAAATCCTTATACAGCAGCACCAATTAAAATAGTTTTATTGATATTAACAATTGCAGCAGGAGTAGTAATATTCTTAACACATTATTACCAACAACAAAGACAACAACAGCAACAACAAACACAAGAATAAGAGAAATCTTATTCTTTTTATTTGACAGTATTTACAAGATTAAGAATTGAAAAAAGAATACTATTAAATTATAATTGTAGTATAAGGTAGGTGTCTTTATGAAAAAACGTACAATTGCGATTGTATTACTAATTTTAATGTTATTAGTAGGGGGTAATTTCTATCGTACAAGTAAGGTAGAAACAAAGAAGCAAAATGTAAAAGATGGAGCTTCTATATCAGAATATGCAACTGGTGGTATATCTATTTATCTATTTATAGATAAAAAGAATGAAAACGGAAATTTTTTAGATAATGTTCGTTTCTATGCATCATCATATAATGATACTTTCTTTGGAAACTCATCTCTAAATGATGGTGTTTATGTGGTTGATGAATATGAATATGGACCACGTTATTTTGAAACTGCTTATAATACTTTATCTTTTGAACAACAACAATTAATATCATCAATTCATACAAAAGAAGATTTACAAAATTTATCTAATGATTATATAGTGATGTGCGATAATCATTTAGCACAAAAAAGAGAAATTCTTCCAGCTGATGGATTGGGAGATGCTGGACTTGACTTAGATAATTATTCATGTAGTATTATTTTACCAACAGCATTTGTTTTAGAAGAAACAAAAGCTCCAGAAGGTTATTTAAAGGAAAAATATTATATTCCAGGATACATTCAAGTGAGCTTTAATTTAGAAGGATATATTCCAAGAGTTAAGCAAGCATCAGATGATAATAGTTTAATTCTTCCAGAACAACAAGCAAACAGTTCCAATCTTGTGATTGGATCAATCTTAATTCGTTCAGGTAATCCACAATATTTAATTCGTTATGGAGATGTAGATTTTAACCAGTTAGTAGGAACTAATATTGATCAAGTGGCAAGAATTTGGAGAAATAAAGCAATTGATTTAGAATGTGGTGTTGAAGAAATAAATGCGGAAAAATCAACTCCAAGAAATAGTGAAATCATAAAACCAGTTGGAGTACCAAGAGGTACAGAAGAAATATTTACACCTTATGAAAATAATAAAACATGCTTAATCAATCGTAAGGGAAATGTTGCATTAGAAGCAAAATCTTTTGTTAATAATTCAGATTCTGCAACGATTCAAGTAAATCAAACTTTAGAGTATAAAGTAGTAGTAACAAATACTGGTACAGGAGATGCTATTGATAATGTTGTAAGATTAACAGTACCAGAAGGTTTTGTTTATATTGAAGGATCAGCAACAGATGGAGGATTCTATCATAATGGATTTGTAGAATGGAATGTAGAAAGAATTGATGTAGGTAAAACAAGAGAATTATCATTTAAAGCATATGCTCCAAATGGAGTACCTGTAGGACACGAATATATTGGAAATGCTACCGTTGAAAACTCTAATTTAGATACACCAGTTACCAGTAACCAAACAATGGTTAGATTATCATTCCAAAACCCATATACAGCTGCACCAATAGGAGTATTAGTTGTAATTGGAATCTTTATCTTCTCAGTTGTACTTTGTGCAATTCAAAGAAAACAAGAAAGTAAATAAGGAACAAAAGTTCCTTATTTTTTTGTTTTTATATAGCTATTTTTTATTTATTTGATATAATATAATTGTAAGGTAGGTGTCTTTATGACAAAGAAAAAAACAATCTTATTATTTAGTATTCTTTTATTAGGAATGATTGGTTTGTTTTCTTATCAAAACAAAAGAGTAGAAGTAGAGAAAAAAGAAGTAAAGAAAGATTTTAGTGCATTAGATTCAAATGTCACTCTTGGTTCAAAAATTCTAAAAACAGATGAAAACCTTAATCGTTTAGAAGATGTTGAATTTAAAATAAAAGCTTATAACGGTGCATTTGAATATGTATCAGTAGAATGGCAAGATGGAGATCTTTATAACTATTATTTTGATGTAAATGATAATAATATATCACCAATTGCTTTATATAATATGCTATCTCCTGTACAAAAAAATGCTATCGAAAGCATTTCAAAGTTTAGTGATATTATAAATAATTTTGAGGAACAAAATGATTGTTATCAAGATAGAGGGACTAGTAGTGGATATATTTGTAATATATATATGCCTACTGCTTTGATATTAGAAGAGACTTCTGTTCCAGAAGGATATGTAAAAGACAAAAAATTAATGCAAGGAACAATCGTTCTATCCTATAGTGTTCCAGGATATGAAACTGAAGGAAACGGATATTATGATTTTCATTTTACAGAAGAACGTTTAAACTCTCCAGTAGAATTAATTGGTATTTATGTAGATGACTATGACTTTGGATGTAATGGAGAGGTAATTGAGTATGGAGATGCAAATGTTGAAGATCTATTAGGATTAGAATATTTACCAGGACATAAAGTACATTTAGGAGATCTTGCTGCAACCGCTAATATTAGAGAAGATAAAGATGTATATAGCCATTCTTGCTATCCAATTGATTGGGTAAATCATAAAGGAAATGTATCCCTATCAGCAACTGCTTATGTTAATAATGGAAACAGTTTTACAACAAAACCAAATCAAAATATTGATTATAAAATAGTAGTAGCAAACAGTGGAACAGCAGATGCTATTGATACAACAGTTAAAGCAGAAGTTCCAGAAGGATTTATTTATGTACCAGGATCTGCAAATGATAATGGAGAATACAGAGATGGTTTTATAGAATGGAATGTTGCTAGAATACCAAAAGGAACCAATATGGAATTAACTTATAAGTTATTTGCTCCAAAAGAAGTATCTCCTGGAATTGATTATACATCAAAAGCAATTCTTGAAAACTTTGCTATAGATAGTACGGTAGAAAGTAATAAAACAATGGTAAGACTTGCCTTTAATAACCCAGTAACAGGAGCTCCAATTGGATTAATTCTTGCTGTACTTTGTATGGCAGCAGGAGTATTTATTCTTACTTATCGTAGTTATGCTTTAAGACAAATAGAACAACAACAATAAAAATAAGAAAGGAAGGGGAATTATGTTAAAATCAAAAGACACATTAACACAAACAATATTAAATTTTGCAATTTTAACAATTGGTACCATAATAGCAGCAGCAGCTCTAGAATTGTTTTTAATTCCAAATACTATTCTAGATGGTGGAGTTGTTGGTATCTCAATTATTATTTATAAATTAACTAATTTTCCATTAGGAGTATTAGTAGTACTTTGTAATGTCCCTTTCGTATTTGTAGGATATAAAACATTAGGAAAAGGATTCTTAATTAGAACTTTGTATTCTATGATATCCTTTGCCTTATTCTTATCTTATTTTGAACATTTTCAACCATTCACAGAAGAAATCTTACTAGCAACAGTATTTGGTGGAGCAATACTTGGAATTGGAGTAGGATTAATTATCCATTTTGGTGGATGTGTAGATGGAACAGAAAGTGTTGGAATTGTAGTAAGTAAAAGAATAAGTTTGAGTGTAGGACAATTTGTATTATGCTGTAACTTAATTATTTATACAGTAGCTGGATTCATCTTTGGATTTGATCGAGCAATGTATTCCTTATTAACTTACTTTATCACCTTTAAAGTAATAGACTTTGTATCGGAAGGTTTAGATCAAACAAAAGCTGCATTAATTGTTACAGAAAAAGGAACATCTCTATCTGATGAGATTCATAAACGTTTAGGAAGAACTACCACATCTATTAAAGGAAAAGGATTAATCAGTGGAGAAAAAGAAGTTCTATACTGTGTTTTAACAAGAATTGAAGTGTTTGAATTAAAACATATTGTAGAACAAATGGATGAAAGTGCTTTTATCACTATAACAGATGTAACAGATATTATTGGTAATCATATTAAGTCTACTAGAAAAAGACGAAAGAAAGAAAAAAAGAAAGAAATGTAAATCATTTCTTTTTCTTGTGTCTATAATTTTTCTCTTTTTAACAAATTGATAAAAACATATTGACAAATAATATCAATGTTATAAAATTAAATTGAAATAGATAGAAAAGAGTGATGATATGGAAATTATAAAAAAATATAAAAGTTGTTTAATCATAGTAGATATGGTAAATGGATTTGTAAGAGAAGGAGTATTACATGATGAGAATATTTCTAAGATTATTCCAAGACAAATAGAATTAATTGAAGAAGCAAAAGAAAAGGGTAGTTTAATTATTTTTATTAAAGATACCCATCATAAAGATTCTGTAGAATTTGTTCGTTTTGGAAATACTTCTCATTGTCTAGAAGATACAGAAGAAAGTGAATTAGTAGAAGAATTAAAACCATATGAAAAAGAAGGAAATATTGTATGTATCAGAAAGAATTCTACTTCTTTTATGGAAGCCCCTTCATTTAGAAGATTAATGAGAGAACAAGATGAATTAGAAGAATTTGATATCGTTGGTTGCTGTACAGATATTTGTGTCGTAAATGGTACATTAGGTCTTGCTAATTACTTAGATGAATGGGATAGACCTCATAAAATAAATGTATGGGAAGATGCTATCGCAACCTATAGTGAAGATACTAGAGGAGAATATGTAGAGGCAGCTAAAATATTAATGAAACAACAAGGAATGGAATTAAAAAGAAAATAGGTGATAATATGAATAAATCATTAGTAATGGATCTATATGAGTTAACAATGGCTCAAACATACTTTTTAGAAGGTAAAAAAGACGAATTAATGGTATTTGATATCTTCTTCCGTGAAAATCCTTTTCAAGGAGGATACACGATTATGGGAGGTCTAGAAGAGATTATTTCCTATATTCAAAACTTCCACTTTGAAGAAGATATTTCTTATTTAAGAAGTTTAAATATCTTTCAAGAAGACTTTTTATCTTATTTAAAAACAATTACTTTTAAAGGAGATATTTCTGCGGTACCAAATGGTACTATGATATTTCCATATGAACCAGTTTTAACCGTAAAAAGTGATGCCATATCTGCTCAATTGATAGAAACAGCAATCCTTGCTTGTTTCAACCATGGTAGTTTAGTAACAACAGCTGCAAAAAGAATTACAAGAGAAGCAAAAGGAGTTCCCGTAATGGAGTTTGGAGCAAGACGTGCAAGAGGAATAGACTCTTCAATAGAAGCTAGTAAATATGCTTTTGTAGGAGGATGTATGGGAACTAGTAATGTATATGCTGCCAAAAAATATAATATTCCCCCTCTAGGAACAATGGCTCATTCTTTGGTTACAGAAACACAAAATGAGTATGAAGCATTCTTAGGATATGCTAAAGCAAATCCAAATAATTGCCTTTTCTTAGTAGATACTTATGATACTCTACGTAGTGGAGTACCAAATGCTATTAAAGTAGCAAATGATTACTTAAAACCAAATGGTTTAAAATTTAAAGGAATTAGAATTGATTCAGGAGATTTAGCTTACTTATCCAAAGAAGCAAGAAAAATGCTAGATGAAGCAGGTTATCCTGATGCAACTATCTGTTTAAGTAACGGATTAAATGAATATACCGTTCGAGATCTTTTAGAACAAGGAGCTTGCTTTAACTCACTTGGAATAGGAGATAACATTGCGGCATCAAAAGAAAGAGTGGGAGGAGTTTATAAACTTGCTGCTCAAGAAGAAAATCATGAATTAATTCCAGTAATTAAAGTAAGTAATGATAGTATTAAAACAACAAATCCTGGAGAAAAGAAAGTATATCGTTTTTATGATAAAGAAACAGGTTATGCTCTAGGAGATGTAATTGCACTATCTCATGAAGAAATTAGTACAGAAGAATATACGTTAGTACATCCAACAGAAACATGGAAACAAACTACAATAACAAACTATATCGTTAGATGTTTACAAGTACCAATCTTTGAACAAGGAAGATTAGTATATCAATCACCATCTCTACAAGAACAACAAGCTTATTGTGAAAAAGAATATGATTCTTTGTATCCAGAAGTAACAAGATTAGTAATGCCTCATGAATACTATGTAGATTTAAGTGATGAATTAAGAGAATTAAAACAAACATTAATTCATAAACATATGAATGAAATAAGAGGTGATTAATATGTTTGATGCTGAAAAAGAAACAAAAAGAATCATTGACTTTATCAAAGATTACTTTGAAAAATGTCACCTAAAAGGGATTGTGATAGGAATTAGTGGTGGAAAAGATTCTGCCGTATCTGCAGCCCTCTTTACGAAGGCTTTAGGAAAAGAAAATGTAATTGGCGTTACAATGCCATGTCACTCCAAAGAAACCGATAGAGAAGATGCTAAATTAATTTCAGACTATTATGGATTTAAATTAATTAATATGGATTTAACAAATGCATTTGATGCAATAGAGTCTGAAGCAAAGAAATTAGATGATTTTGTAGAATCAGAAGATAGTAGTATTAATTTAAAACCAAGACTTAGAATGAGTACTCTATACTATATTGCTCAGATGTATTCGAAAAAAGAAAAGGGAACTTATATCGTATCTGGAAATGGAAATAAATGTGAAGAATATGTAGGTTATTTCACCAAAGGAGGAGACTCCGTATCCGATATTAAAGTACTCGCAGACTTAACAGTATCGGAAGTAATCAAAATAGGAGAAGTATTAAAAGTACCAGAAAAAGTATTATACAAAGCTCCTAGTGATGGACTTAGTGGAAAAACAGATGAAGATAAATTAGGAGTAACCTATGAAGAGATAGAAAAAGTCATTTATCAAAAAGAAGTAGACCCTGAAGTAAAAGAAAAAATTGATAAAATGCATAAGAATACGTCCCATAAATTTCATATAACGACGTATCAAAAAATAGAAAAATAAAAAGGAGAGATTATGAAAAATAAGACGCTAAAAATACTCGTAATGCCTAATTGTATTGAATTAGGAAAAAAAGTGGATAAGGAATTACAAAGACTAAATAAAGAGGATAAAAGTTATTTATTAGACTTTACTCCAACTCGTTTCAATAATGGAGAAGGAAAAGTCAGAATTAATGAAAACTTAAACAATGTAGATTTATACATTTTAAGTGATGTTGGAAACTATAATATTACATATAGTTATCACGGAAGTGACCATCATATGGCACCAGATGAACATTTCCAAGACATTAAAAGAAGTATAGCCGCAACAAGTGGACATGCTGCTAAAATAACAGTTGTAATGCCATTACTATATCAATCAAGACAAGATAAAAGAAAAGGAAATGAATCACTAGACTGTGCAATTGCCCTACAAGAATTAGAAAATATTGGAGTAAAAAACATTATTACTTTTGATGCTCATAACTCCAGTGTATGTAATGCAATACCACAACTTCCATTTGAAAACTTTTATCCAACTCATAGAATATTAGAAGAAATTATTACCAAAGAAGATATTAGAGATTCTCTAGTAATAGCTCCAGATATGGGAGCTATGGAAAGAGCCAGATACTATGCCGAAATGTTAGGCGTAGATGTTGGAGTTTTCTATAAAAGAAGAGATCTATCTAAAGTAGTAAATGGAAAGAATCCAATCGTTGAACACATGTATATGGGAGCAGATCCTGAAGGAAAAGATGTCGTAATCGTAGATGATATGATTGCTAGTGGTGGTTCTATTCTAGAAGTAGCAGAAATCTTAAGAGGTAAAGGAGCAAATAAAATCTATTTAGTCACAACATTCACTTTATTTACAGAAGGATTTGATTGCTTTATCAAAGCTTATGAAAAAGGAATCTTTAATAAACTATATACAACAAATCTTTCCTATATCCCAGAAGAAATCAAAGAAAAAGAATGGTTCCAAGAAGTAGACTGTTCTAAATATTTAGCGTCAATTATCAATGCTTTTTATAAAAAAGAAAGTACAGAAAAACTATTAGACGGAAACAAAGAAATGATCCGTAAAATAAAAAAGAAAAAAGCAAAAGAAGAAAAACAAATTCAATTTAATTTATAGAAAAGGTGATTATATGAAAATTGGTATCTTTGGAGGTAGTTTTAATCCTCCCCATAAAATGCATGAAGAAATTGCAAAAAAATTAATAGAAAATCATGAAGTAGATACCATTATATTTGTTCCAACAGGAATGAAATATGAATATAAAAACAACTTAATAGAGAATAAGTATCGATTAGATATGTTAAAAATCATTACAAAGAATCATAAAGATTATCAAGTAAGTGATTTTGAACTAAAAGAAGAAGCTGTTTATACGTATCAAACACTAGATCATTTTCAAAAAATTTATCCCAATGATGAATTATTCTTTATCTGTGGAGCAGATAATCTAAGTTATATCGAAAAGTGGAAAAATGCTGAATACTTAATCAATACTTATAAGTTCTTAGTAATCGTAAGAAATACGAATACGATAAATGAATTATTAGAAAAAAATAAAGATCATTTAGATCATATTATCGTTTCAAGTATTACTCCTTCTCCTATCTCTTCTACAGTAGTAAGAGAATTAATAAGAGAGAAAAAGTATGAAGAAGCAAAAGAATATGTATCAAAAGAAGTATTAGATTATATTATAAAGAATCATTTATATGAGGAGTCTGTATGAAAGAAATTGTAGAATTATTAAAAGAAAAAGAAAAAACAATATCCACAATGGAATCTTGTACAGGAGGATATATTGCAAATGAAATTACTAATATTGAAGGTTCTAGTGAAGTCATTAAATTTAGTGCCGTAACATATTCCAATGAATTTAAAATCAAAATGGGAGTATCAAAAGATATTATTGATACTTATACCGTTTATAGTATAGAAACGGCAGAAGCTATGAGTGAAGCAATTTCAAATTATACCAATAGTAATATTGGAGTAGGAATTACAGGAAAACTAAATAGAGTAGATAAAAACAATCCATATGGAAAAGATAATATTGTCTTTATTAGTATTTATGATAGAGATAATAATCATCATACAAACATCACCGTAGAAGCAACAGAAACAAGTAGAAAAGAGAATAAAGAGAAAGTAAAGGAAACAATTGCTAAGGCGTTAAAAATCATCTTAGAGGAGGAATAATATGGAATATAAATCAGAAGAAGAATTCTTAAAACATTATGATTCTTCAAAATATGAAAAACTATCGATGACGGCAGATATTATCATTATTAGTATCTCTTCGAAAGATGCCAATAATTATCGTAAAAATGAAGAAAAAAGAATGAGTGTTTTATTAGGAAAAAGGAAAGAATATCCTGATAAAGATAAATGGACTCTTCCAGGAGGCTTTCTAAATCCAAAAACAGAAACATTAGAAGAATGTGCAAGAAGAGTATTAAAAGAAGAAACCAATTTATCAGATGTTTATTTAGAACAATTATATACATTTGATAAAATAGATAGAGATCCAAGAATGAGAGTAGTATCCACTGCTTTTGTAGCACTAGTAGATAAAGAAAAATTAACAGAAGAAGTTATAGAAGCAAAATGGTTTGATGTTACAAAGTTAGAAGAAAAAGATGATATTGTAACATTTAACTTATCAAATGGAGAAGAAGAAATCTCTTTCCAAGTAAAGAAAACAAAAAAAGAAAAAACAAGTAATGTTTATGAATATCAAAGTATAGGAAAAAAAGTATTAGCTTTTGACCATGAATGTCTCATTTTAGCGGCTATTGAAAGAATTAGAAACAAGGTTAATTATACAGATATCGTATTTCATATGATGAAAGAAACATTTACATTAAAAGAATTACAAAATGTATATGAAGTAATATTAAATAAAAAATTATTAGATCCAGCATTTAGAAGAATTATCAAAAATAAAGTAGTAAAAACAAATCAAATGAAAACAGGAGAAGGACATAGACCATCGGTACTATTCCGTTATAAAGATTATGAGTAGAATAAAAAGAGTAAAATTATTTATTAATACAACTGAGAAATCACAAGAAGCTGCTATTAAAGTAAGAGAAGCTTTAAAAAGAAATGAATTAGAAGAAGTAGAAGAAGATTTTGATTTAGGAATTGCGATAGGAGGAGACGGAACTTTCCTTCGTATGATTAATCAATCAGAGTTTAGAAGTGATTCTTTCTTTGTAGGAATTAATTCTGGTACTTTAGGATTTGCTCAAGAAGTTCATGTAGAAGATATTGATTCTTTTATCAAATCTTTAAAAGAAGAAAACTTCTATTATGAAGAAATAGGAGTAGGAAAAGCTAAAGTAAAAACAAATGAAAAAGAAGAAGAATTAGCTTTTCTAAATGAAATATCCGTTCGTGATCAAGAATTAAATGTCAATGAAATGAATATCAAAGTAGATGAAGTCTTATTAGAAGAATTTGCAGGAGATGGATTATTAATCTCTACATCCTTTGGATCAACTGCTTATAATTTAAGTTATGGTGGAAGTATTGTTTATAATACCTTTCATACCCTTCAAATAACTCCAATTGCTCCAATTAATAATAAAATCTATAAGGCATTAAGAAACTCTGTTATTATTCCATTTGATAAAGTAATTACATTAGAACCAAAGAAAAGTCATAGCCTAATTCTTATGATAGATGGAAAAAACTACTATTATCAAGATGTAGAAAATATTAAAATATCTAGAAAAGAAGAAAGTATAAAAGTGATTAGACAACCAAATTATAATTTCATTCAAAAAGTAAATGATAAGTTTTTAAATTAGAGGAGTATTCCTCTTTTTTATTTTACTATTTTGAAAAAAGAAGGTATAATTGGTATGGGTGAAGAGAATGAAAATAAGAGATACCTATTTTTATAAAATCGTAAAACCATTAGTAATATTTATTATTCGTTTTATCTTTCGTCCAGAAGTAGTAGGAGTAGAAAATATTCCAAAAAAAGGAAGAGTTGTTTTAGCAGGAAATCATACCGAATGGTTAGATCCTGTTTTAATTGTAGGAGTACAACATAGACAAGTACATTTCTTAGCAAAACATACTTTGTTTCATTTCCCAGTTAAATGGATTGTAACAGGTATGGGATGTGTACCAGTAAATAGAACGATTCATGATAAAGGAGCCCTTCATAGTATGGATGACTTCTTAGAAAAAGATATGTGTATTGGAATCTTCCCAGAAGCAACGATTAATCGTACAGATGATCCGTTATTACCATTTAAAATTGGTGCTGTAAAAGCTTGTCATGATACCAATACTCCATTAGTACCATTTGTAATAACAGGAAAATATAAAGCATTTAAAAAAGGATTAAAAATAGAATTTTTAAAACCAATAAAAGTTGGAGAAGACTTAGAAAAAGAAAATGATAAATTAAGAAATATAATTATGAAGAAGAAAGAAGAGGAGAATACAAAATGAATGAAAATATGAAATGGTATAAAGTATTTCGTACTATTTTAGGACCAAT